>Ga0184636_1000043_pt1 | contig 28134 bp, 28 predicted proteins | sample PLM3_60_b2_FD_133164 | JGI IMG/M metagenome (GOLD analysis project Ga0184636, IMG submission 133164) | Groundwater sediment microbial communities from an aquifer in East River, Colorado, USA - PLM4_90_b2 | ecosystem: Environmental > Terrestrial > Soil > Riparian zone | place: USA: East River... | reverse complement strand
TTCTTTGGATTTGAAACAGTAAATTTATATTTTAAGTTTTTTGGGTTGATAATGTAGAAGCGGAATAACGCGGATTTTAAAAATATGATAATATTATTCGTAGAAGTGAAACAGAGTATTAAAAGTCCCCTTTTTAAAAGGGGATACAGGGGATTTTATCAGGATGTTTATAAAATCAAAAAAATTTATCCCATATGATTAAAGTTTAAAAGAAAAATCCAGAAAATTGAGAAATGAAATGACTTTGGCTGAGAAAAAATTATGGTACGAATATTTAAAAAATCACAAATGTAAATTTCTTCGTCAAAAACCCATTGGCAATTATATTATTGATTTTTATTGTCAGAAAATAAAATTAGCGATAGAAATTGATGGTGAAACCCATTTAACTGAAAGTGAAAAAAATTATGGCAAACGAAGAACTAGTGATTTTAGCGGTTATGGAATAAAAGTGATAAGATTTTGGAATAATGAAATTTTTAATAGAATTGAAGCAGTAATAGAAAAAATCGAAAATGAAATCAATAAAATTAAAAATTAATCACCCTTACCCTCTTTTGAAAAGAGGGCTACTGAGAATATATTTGCGTCTTTCTGCGCGCGAAGCATTCACCTTAATAGAACTGCTTACAATCATTGGGATTATGGCGGTATTGTCTGCGATTTTATTTGGTTCACAATATGCCATCAGGGAACAGATTTTTTTATTTCAGGATCAGTCCAAAATTTCCAACGCAATCAATGAAGCTAAAAATTTAACCCTTGGTGCATTTCAGCGTGAGCCGGAAGTTTGCGGGTATGGAGTAAGCTTTGAATCGTCAAATGGCGGCGCTGACAGCAGGGTGATTTTGTACAAGGATAAAAAAGGCACTGACAGTAATTGCATTGAAGGACACAGGCATGAATATAATTTAGGTATTGATGAGGAAATTTCCGGAAGCAGTTTTGAACTCAGTAAAACGGAAAAATTTGCATTTATTGACGGAATTTCAAAATATGCGGTTGTTTTTAATGCTCCATCACTCAAGGCTTTTTTAACTAAAAATGATGAAAATATTTCCGATATTGACGGCAATATTACGATAACATTGCAATCCATAAAATCAGGCGCCGAGCTTAATATTAAAATGAATCAATTCGGACAGGTGATAACGGAGTAAAATTAAAAGTTAAAAAATCAAAAATAAAAATCATAGCGAATGAAATTTTTAATTTCCAAAGTTAATATTTTAAAGTTTTGCCAAAGTGGTCAAAGTTTAATTGAAGTTTTGATAATTGTTGTTTTGATTACCGCGGTAATTTCCGGCAGTTTGGGGTTTTTAGTGCAGTCTTATGTGATAACTCAATTGGTTGCCGAACAAACAACCGCCACCTATTTGAGTATTGAAGGAATTGAGTTGGTAAAAAATTTAATTGACGCCAATTATTGCAATAAAAACAATTGGGATAAGGAAATTGACAATGGCGAATACAAGGCTGACTGGCAAAGTTCAAAATTGGAATCCAGTTCTTCTGGTAACAGCGATCTTACGCTATGGTATGATCCGTCTTCAGGGCGTTACAGCCACAAGGATATCAGCGGACAGTCTTCGTATGGTCCATATAAAAGGACTATTAAAATTGAAAAAACGAGCCATAGTTCCGGAGTCACAGATGAAATAAAAGTCAGTTCACTGGTTGAGTGGCAAAGCAGGAGAGGAAATTTGAAAATTAATTTGGAGGATCATTTTTATGATTGGAGAATATCCGAGGTTGATTGTTTGTAAATTTAATAAATATAAAATATGAAATTTTTAAGAAATTTTGATAAAAAAACAAATTCCATTTCATTGGGAGGCTTTACGGTTATTGAGCTTATAATTTCCATGAGTTTATTTGTGATAATTTCCGGGCTTATTGTGGGAAGTTTTGTCACTGCCATACGAACTCAGCGAACCATAATATCCCTGATTGAGGCAAAGGATAATATGGGGCTGGCTTTGGAGCAAATGACGCGTGAAACGAGGTTGTCCACAAACTTTGATGGCACAACAAAACAGGAATTGAATTTTATGAGTATAAACGGCAGCGCCATAAGGTATTTTTATAAAGAGGAAAACGGAATTGGGGAAATAGAGAGGTGTGAAAATTTCAATTGTTTTCCGATCACCTCGCCGGCATTAAATGTGAGTAATTTTTATGTCACTTATAACAGATCATTTGGGGGGGGAATCACGCCACCAAGAATAACAATCAGTTTTTCTGTTTCCCCGAGCGATGAAAATCTGACAAATTATTTTTCATTTAATGTTCAAACAACCGTGAGCGCAAGGCAATTATAGGAATGTGGATAAGGGCAGTTGTTAATAAGGTATTAAAAAGTTAAAATATTATTAATGCTTGATTCTATAATTTTAAAATAAATTAAGGCAGGAGATTTCTAAAACGTCGATTAGAGTAAAATTTAATTAATTAAAATTTCACTACCGGGATGCCAATTAAATTGCCAAAAGTTTTAATTATCGCGCTCAGTTTAATAATTTTTTCTTCAGCTTTATTTTTGGCGGCGCCATTTTTATTTGGCGGTGATTTTTTTAAAACTCTTGCGGGGACACAGGGAGCGAGTGGTTGGGCGTGGGCGCCAAATATTGGCTGGATAAAGATGTCAGGTTATGCCGCCGATAACTCTTCTTACGGTGTCAAGTTGGATCAATCCACCGGTCAATTGTCCGGTTTTGCCTGGTCTCCAAATATTGGCTGGATTAGTTTTGATAAAGATAACATGTCTTCTGGTTTTCCTGAAGATCCACAATCTCCGGCAAAAGTGGATTTTTCTGACAATATCATAAAAGGATGGTCGCAGGCTTACTCTTCATTTTTAAATGGAGGAGTGACAGATGGTGGCTGGAGCGGCTGGATAAAGATGTCCGGTTATACCGCCGATAACTCTTCTTACGGTGTCAAGTTGGATCAATCCACCGGTCAATTGTCCGGTTTTGCCTGGGGTGGAGATGTAATCGGCTGGGTTGATTTTACCGGATCTTCCATAGGATTAATTTCCTGTTCATCCAGTGCTGATTGCCCGACTGGACAATCATGCGGTTCAAATGGATTTTGTGTTCCTTCATCATCTTCATGTTTATCCAGTTTTGAATGTCCGTCAGGTCAGGCTTGTATAAATGGTGCATGTTCAATACCTTCCTCATGTTCTGCCAGTTCTGATTGTCCGGCAGGTCAGGTGTGCGCAAATGGATTGTGTGCCGTTTCGGTCTCTTGTTCAACCGGCGCTGATTGTCCGTCCGGAGTGTGCGAAAACGGATTATGTACTGCCACCAACACCGAAGGATTTAACACTGAAAATTCAATGTCGCTTTATATTGTGCCGCCTTCCGCCGTCGTTGATATGGGAGGTCATACACAGCTTCAGGCTTATTATGATTCAGGTACCGGCGCTGGCGCTATGACTGTCACTTCAGCTCCGGGAATAACCTGGACTTCTTCTGATGAAACAATAGTCACTGTTTCGTCCGGATATGTAATGTCTGGCAATAAAACCGGGGCGGTTGATATAAAGGTTTCATATAGCGGGCTGACGGCGATTGTAAAAATAGCGGTCGTTGATCCATGCGCCCCCCGTTTGACTCTTTCAAGCCAGCTCATTAGTTTGTCTCCGGGAGTTTCCAAGCAAATTAGCGCCACCTATGGCTCAACCTGTGACGGCCAACAATCTGTTGATATCACTAACTCAAGCAGATTTAGTTCAACTTATAATTTAATCGCCACAATTTCTGATTCAGGATTGATAACCGGCGTTGCCGAAGGAAATACGCAAATAGATGTTTATTATACCAATGGAAGCGGAGACAATTTTTCGGCAAGCGCGATGGTCACTGTTTCTTATTTGAGCTCTTCAGACAGGGAATGTAAAACGCTTACCCCGTCATTCACATGGTCTTCCACTCCCGCGATAAATGAAACCGTAACCTTTACCGGCGCCGGAAGCGGAGCAATTAATTTATGGAAATGGAATTTTACGGGAGCATTGCCTTCCAATCCGACAGGAAAAGAGGTGAATGTTAAATTCAATATTTCCGGGAAATCAACGGTTAAACTTGAAGCTTCCGACGGATCCAATACTTGCACAATTAGCAGAACTTTGAATATCGGAGGAAGGGTGGAAGAATAGGAGAAAGTCGCGGGAATTAACGCGGAATTGAAACGCGGAAAGACGCAGAAAAAATATGGACAAGCTGATTTCATTTAGCTTTGATTAATAAAGGAATGAAAGTGGAAAAAGAAAAAAGGATTGATATTCTTTATGATAATGTAAAAGCTGGAACTTTATGATACTGCAAGAAAATAAAAAAAATTTCCGCGTCTTTCCACGTATTATTCCGCTTATTTCTGCACAAGACGGTCAGGTTTTGCTTCTTTCCGTGCTTGTTTTAAGCGGCATTATTATCAGCACTTCTTTTTTTGTTGGATATTTGATGGTGCAAAGATTAAAACAGGCGGTTTTGACCATTGATTCGGCTCAAGCTTTTTATTTGGCTGACAGCGGGATTGAATTTGAACTTTACAAGGTTTTTAAAAATAACAACAATTCAATCGCGTGCCCGGCTAATTTATCCCAGGATGCTGAAATTGATTCAAGTGTTGAAATATCGGCTGATAGCCAGTCAGGGGATAAAAATTTGGGTTTGGTTGTCAAGTCAACCGGACATATAAAAAATGTCGCGCGCGATTATGACGTTTCACGAAGCCAGATGGATTTTTCCCAAAGCATATCCAATAAGCTTCTTTGTGATGACTTGGATTATAATCCCGATATATGCCCACTGGTTGAAGGGGGCAGCTATCCGATCAAGCAAACAATATCAACAAAAGATTCATGTAGTACGGCTGTCAGATAATTAAACGCACTTTTTTACGTTGTCCACAAATATATTTTTAAAAATCTGTTATAATTTAAATGTAACGCGATTCAAAATATTCGAATGCATCCGAATGCCTCAAATAAAGATTTGTAGATTTGCATGTAATTTGTAGTTTGGAATTGCTTGCGTAGGTGAAAAAGTGGAAAATTTTTTTATTGGTTGTTATAATAATTATATTGACGCTTGCCGTTTCAGGGTGGCTTTATTTTAAATATAAAAAACAAGGTGAAATAAAAACCCCGGAACAACAAAAAATTCAGAAACAATTGATGCAATTGGAGGCGTTAAAACAACAGTACAATCTGCAGCCGCCAACACAACAGCAAATACAGGAACAATTGAACCGGCTGGGGCAGCTCCGTCAAAAGTATGCAACATCAACCTCCAAATCTGCGCCGGTTAAGTTAACACAACAGCAAATTCAACAGCAGTTAAATGAATTGCAAAACTTAAAAAAATAATAAATCAATTTTATTACCTGATTCGGTCTGGTCCCCGATATCAGGTTTAGTCAATTAATTATTTCCTGAGCCTGCCTGCCCCGTTATCTGCGGCGGTCTAAGGGATATGAAAATATAAAAATGAAAAAATTTTCAACAATTTCTTATATATTATCCGCAATGATTCTGATTTTTGTCGGAGCCATAGTCGTAAATGGACAGTCAACATCATTTAACGCACCTAGTGGCGCCCCGTCGGCTGATACAAACGCTCCAGAGCCGATAAATATCAGCGATTACAGTCAAATAAAATCAGGAGCTTTTGGGATAAATGGTATTTTGCAAGCCTTTTCAAATGCCATTGTAAGTGGAAATTTAGGAATCGGAACTGCTGAAACCCCCTACCAATTGTCCGTTCTTGGAAATATTGGATTATTATCGGGAGTTTCTGGCACCACCCAGCCGGGGCCTGGAAAGGAGCTTATTTTGGAATCTCCGGCGACTTCTGGAATTACCGCCCAAATAAGCGGATGGAATAATTGTGGCCCAGGTTTTTCTTTGGATGACGGCACCCCCTTGCCATGTCCAACAACAGATGATACGAAGGATGGAAATGCAAATGATGCCTATGTTTGCGAATCAACAGATGGAGGAATTACATATAATAATGATGTGAAAGTGGTTTGTTTGGTGACTGATCCAACAACTAAAAAAGAAGAAACAAAGGAGGGGAATACAAATTGTTCAGGTGCGACGACTAAATGGAGCCAATATTCTGCCACTATAACTTGCGTTTCCGGCACTTCAAAGTATTCCATAAGGTCAAATAACGGCGTTTTTGAATTTGTTAATAATAACAGTACCCCGACAATGTCTCTTGATCAGGAGGGTAATTTAAATATAGTGGGCGGAATATCTGCGGCTTCCGGTTTAAGTCAATGGACAACTAGCGGGAGTAATATTTATTATAATAGTGGCAATGTTGGAATTGGGACTGATTCACCGGATACAAAACTAACTCTCCGAGGTAGTTTGAGATTAGTCAGAGATCCTAGTATAAAAGCTGCTGGTTCGGGGGAAAGTTTGATATTGGAATCTCCTTCATCCGATCAAACATTTAGAAATATTGGTCAGGCATCTGATTGTAATAGTGGAGCAACTGGTTTTGGTAATTGCACCACTGAACAAGATACTGCAGATAGTAATATGGAGACAGCAAAAGATGCCGATTGCTCAGGTAAAACTGCTGGCAAGCAATATACTGATATATACAAAACAACAGGAGGTTTTTATAAAAAACAGATTATGGAATGTGATGCGGGAACGGCTTCTTATGCAATTAGGACAAATGATGGAACGTTGGAATTTGTTGCCGGTAATAGCGCTCAATTTTCAGTTGATCAATCCGGCAATGCTGTTTTTGTTGGAGATGTTAAGGCAAATAAGTTTTCCACCGGTGACTTGATTTTTAATCATGACGGAAGACCAGTATGGGTAATGGATGAAGATGAAAACGGACTTTATGTTACGAGTCCCATTACAGGAAAGAAGTATAAGATGATGATGGAGGAAATTAAATAGCAAAGAGCTAGGGAGGTTCAACCTCGGGGTTTCTTAGAGGTTAAACCTCATTAGCTCAGATAATAGCATAATTCCGTAATTCACAGCAATTAAGAATTAAAGGAAAAGGTAAAAATCTATAAAAACCCGCATAGAATGCGGGTTTTTTGGCTATTGATTTTTTCTGCCATTTTGGTATAATTATGTCAAATAATGAAATTAAGTTATTGTTCCAGAAATACATAGTTTTTATGTGTTGCTGTGTCATCCTGAACGTAGTGAAGGATCTCAATAGATTCTTCGTTCCACTCAGAATGACAGAAGAAAGTGATAAAATAGTTTCATCTGGCACATTAAAATAATTCCCTGCTAAACACAGGGTTTACATATAAGATTGGAAAATGAAAAGTAATGCAGAATTTATTGTTAAGCCAGTCGAAGACTGTATGCTAACAAAAATATCTGCGTTATGGGATTTGAACTGCCCTCTTTTTAAAAGGGGGTGGGGGAAAAAGGGAGAAAAGAAAATGAAAAAGATTATGGTAATTGCCGCGGCTATGATGCTTCTGGTGGTGGTATTTGGTTGCCAGGGCGCCGAAGACATCGGCGCGAAAGCTGATTCAAACATGATCGTGTCCGTGCTCTCGTTGACGGCAACTCCGTCAACCGTGTATTCTCAGGGAACATCAATGGTTGTTTGTGATATTACCATGGGAGATATCTCATGGTCGGCAACCGGAGGAACGATCTCCGGGTATGGTGCGTTTGTAATATGGACAGCTCCGGCAACTACGGGCACATATGATGTAACTTGCTCGGCTTCTTATGCCGAGCGGGCGGATTCAAAATCCGTCAGCATTAATGTAATAGCTGAGGAGGTAGTGGTGTCAAAATTTGTCACGGCAAAAGCGGAAAAAGTCGCCGTTGACGCCAGCGGAAATGTTTATGTTTCTGGTGATTGCTTTGTTGCGGCATTTGACGCCGCTGGCGACCAGCTGTGGAAAAAAGAGATGTCAGTTTCCGAGGGGCATTATTGCTATACCGGTGGTATTGCAATCGGAAATGGTTTTGTCGTGGTTGCAAAGTTGGACAGTCCACGAAAGACTGGAGGCGAGGATCAGTACATTGAAAATTATGATTTTGATGGTAATTTCCAATGGAGCGTCTTAGTTGGACAGCTGGGGATGATTCAGAAAATAGCCGTTGATTTGGACGGCAATACATATGTAATTGGGAATGAGTCCCTGTCATATTTAAAAAAAGTTGATATTAATGGCAATATCGTAAAATCTCTAGATTTTTCTGGAGATTTGTATGGTGTTGCTACTAGTACAAGTAGTGTTTACGTTGCAGGGCATAGCGGTCACGAAGAAGCGTTTGCAACTGCAAACGCTGGTGGCATGGATGTAATCGCTGGAAAATACACAACAACAGATCTTGTAAATGAGTATAAGCTACAAAATGGCACCGCAAACTGGGATATGTGGGGGAAGTTAACCCTATCACAAGATGCCGATGTTTTGTATGTAGGGGCCCAATGGGATTTGTGTCCTGGCATTGAACCGGGGGGGTGCCAGGTTCAAGAAGGCAAGGCAATTCTGTTTGCCTACAAGGCCAGCACTGGCGAGCTTCAATGGTCACTGTTGCTGGGCGACTACGGCACAGGGGTAGAATCACTGGCCGTTGACGCCAGTGGTAACGCCTATGTTGCCACTGGAAGCAATCTCGTTAAGGTTTCTGTTGACGGGATTGTGCAGTGGGCGAAGTCGGATAGTGGTTTGTCCGACATTGCAGTGAGTGGCGATACGATTTATATTGCCAATTTAAACAAGACGTATCTGTCGGTCTATCAGATCGACGGGACAAAGGTGCAGTAGTGAAGTAAAATCTGAAAAAGAAAGGAGGTGAGAAAACTATGTCTGATCATTCAGGTGGGCGCGGAGGAAATCCGACCAAGGGTCCGGGTAAACCGACGCCTCCGCCACAGCCATCGCCGCCAAAAAAGTAGGCGGCAATTGGCTAAAGATAGTAAGAGGGGGTGTTAACACCCCCTCTTTTTTATTGTAAAATTTAGCTATGAAGTTTTATCAGAGTGATTTTTATGGCACTAAAATTTGTGCTGCATTTAAGTCGGATATTGCTAAAATATCAGACTCCTTAAATTTTATTTTTAAAAAAGATAAACAAGCTTGGAGCGATGTTAAAAAAATAAAAGCGATTATTGTAAATTCAAAGCGCGGATATAATAATGAGTTATTTAGGCCTGAGTGTGTTTGGGTTTGCGAAATAAAAACAGTAAGGGAATCCACTGTTGCATACCTGGCTTCATTGGTTGTTCATGAAGCGAGGCATGTGAAGCAATATTTACGAGGAGTTAAAAATGTTGATTTTCGGGCGGAGCCGGCTGCATACAAAGATCAAATTAAATTTCTTGAAAAATATGGGGAAAAATATAATGCGAATTATGTTAAAAAATTATATGCTGAAAAATATTGGCAAGATAATGAATTTTTAACAAAAAATGGTAAAAAAATTGTTTCCACTCCAGCACTTGTCAAATTTTTAGAAAGGTATAAAAATGGCAAATTAAATATAAAAGATATCTAGCCGTATAAAATATTAGTAAATTATTTTGTGTTGTTCGTAAAAATTAATAAAATTATTAAAGTGTTGCCCTCCTTATAAAGGAGGATGGGGGGGAGGTTTAAAATAAACTCACTGCAGCTTTATTTGTTTTGAATTACAAAACTCATAATTCTGTCATTCCCGCGCAGGAGGGAATCCATATAATACTAGGCTTTATAGATTCCCTCCGCCGGGTGGCTGATTCACGGGAATGACAAAAAATTATAATTTAAACTAGTTTCGTAATTTACAGCATTTAAAATCAAAATATTGCTTTTTAACTTATCCACATAACAAATGTTTTTAATTGTGTTATTATATAGGTAATGGAATTAGAAGCCAAAAAGAAGTATAAAATAATCCTTTTTATAATTGTTGTTTTGATTGCAGTTTTGACGGTTGTCTATTATAATATTTATAAATTGCAGCAGCAAAAAGGACAAAAAATTGGAAGTAATGAGCCATCACAGGAAATAATTAATGCCATAAGATCTGAAAATCCGATGACAAAGCCATCACAGGAAATAATTAATGCCATAAGATCTGAAAATCCGATGACAAAGCCATCACAGGAAATAATTAAAGCCATCACTTCAAAAAAATAAAAAGTCATATTAAAATAATTTAAAATTTAACCATGATAAGAAATTTAATTTCAAAAGTAAAGTCGTTTAAAATATTGGATGTTTTTTTGGTGCTAATAATTATTTCATTGGGAATTTCTATTGTTTCTGTTATTAAGGCGAGTAGCTATTTAACCCCATCGGAATTATTTGTGGGCGGAGGGGCGTACATTGCTGGGAGTGACAATCTCAATGCTTTTACTGTTACAACAGATGGCAAAGTTGGAATTGGGACAATGAATCCGACGAGTAAATTGCAGGTAAATAGTGCAAGTGGTGATGTTGAGATTGGAATAACTACATCCGGAGAAATTGATACAAATGTAGATAGTGGTTCCTATACATATTATAAAAACAGTGATCAATCACAGGGTTGGTTGACCGGACTTATCAATTGGGATCAAGAGGGAAATTATTCAATCCTACAATCTGAAGGTCCGAATTGGACAAGATTTTTTACAATTACCGCAGCTGGCAATGTTGGGATTGGAACAAATTACCCTGGCAGCAAATTGGAAGTTGCCGGGGATTTGACTGTTGGTGAAATTACTTATTACGCCACACCAAAGACTGTTGCGAATGGTGGCCTTCCAGCTAATACTACTTGCGCATATGAGAATAATAGAGGTCAAAGTTCTACTGCAACTCTTGTGCCTGACAGTGGTGCTGTTGCGTATAATAGCTACCAACCAATATTATATTCATTTACTAAAGATAAACTATGTATTAGCACTGCAATAGGAGACGCTGGTTTTACAGCTCAAAGGTATTATCATGGCAGTGGCTGGGGAGATTGCGCTGTAACATATGGAAGTTGTAGCGATGGGAGTCCTAGTGGTGATGGTGGTTCTAGTGGTGGTGGCGGCGTTTAATTAACTATTGAGGTTCAACCTCCATAGTTAATTTTCAAGTATTATATCTTTAATCCCTTCAATATTTTTTTCTTTTTCTCTAATCCAATTTTCAGTTGCCTTTGCATATTCTTTTTCTCCATTGAAAAATTCCAATAAAAACTCGCGCGATGTGACTGAAGGAAAATTTTTCTTACCAATATAATCAGGATATGAACTCCATTTATAACTTTTTAAAAAATCTATTGAGGTTGAACCTCCATAGTTTAGCGCCAATGGGTTTGTATGAATATAAAAAGGAAGGTGTATAAAATGCGCTTCCTCGCTGACAATAGCCGCCTTAAATCTTCCTTGAAATAAACCCCCAACCCTTTCATATTTTTTATTAAAGTACATAGTATATCCGGTGCCTAATTTTTGCATAAATTTTGTAATACCATTTTTCTTTTTTTGTCTCAGTAGTAAATGAAAATGATTTGGCATTAGGACAAAAGCTAAAATTTCAACCAGTAATTCCCGCGGATTCCTTTCTTTTTTCAAATATTGAGGTTCAACCTCCATAGTTTGCGGATTAAAATAGTAAGTAAGATTTAAGGATGGATTTTCATCATTAAATTCAAAGAGATCATGAATAAATCTGAAATAATCCTTATCGTTTTGAAAAACATCCCGTTTTTCAACGCCACGATTGTAAATATGGTAAATTTCATTTTCAACAAGTTGGGGTTTTTGCATAAGAATATTATATCAAAATACTATTGAGGTTCAACCTCCATAGTGGTGGATTGAAAATAATGATGAAAAATCATAATATTAATCATATTAAATCAAATTTTACTATGAGTATAAATAAATATAATTCTGTAAAAACGGAAAAAAAGTGGCAAAAGGTTTGGGACAAGGAGGGGATTTATAAAACCAAGGACAAAGCAAAAGGAGAGAAAAATTTTTATCACCTGGTGATGTTTCCGTATCCGTCCGGTGATTTGCATATAGGGCATTGGTATAATTTTGGACCGGCGGATATTTTTGCACGGTTTAAAAAAATGAGTGGGTATAATGTTTTATCTCCGATTGGTTTTGATGCTTTTGGTCTGCCGGCAGAAAACGCAGCCATAAAGCGCGGAATTCATCCAAAAGACTGGACTTATAAGAATATAAAGACAATGACCGCACAGCTTAAGCAGATGGGCAATATGTATGACTGGTCAAAGCAAGTAATTACCGCTGACCCGGAATATTACAAATGGACCCAGTGGATGTTTTTACAGCTTTATAAAAATGGCTTGGCTTATAAGAAAAAAGCTCCGGCGAATTGGTGCCCGAAAGACAAGACTGTTTTGGCAAATGAGCAGGTTGTTGACGGCAAGTGTGAGCGCTGCGGAGCTGAAGTTGTTCAAAGAGAAATTGAGCAGTGGCTTTTTAAGATTACGGATTATGCGGAAAAATTGTTAAATGGTTTGGATAATTTGGATTGGCCGGAAAAAACAAAGACAATGCAGAGAAATTGGATTGGAAAATCCGAAGGAACGTTGGTGCGATTTGCAATTGCACCGCGGAATTACGCGGAAAATCCGCCAGCTGGCGGAGCAGAAAGACGCGGAAAGGAGCCCTTTAAATTTAGGTCTAATTTAGTTCCGCAGGTTTTGTCTAAAGAAAAATATATTACTTATAGATTGGTGTCCAAAAATGTAAAAGTTGGTGATGTTTGTGAATTTTTAAATTGGGAAACAAAGGAAAAATTTGCATCAGCAAAAATTACAAAAATTGAAAAAAGGAAAATGGGAGATGTTTCTGAAAAGGAAGAGGGGCATGAAAAATTTAAAAACAGAAAAGAATTTTATAAAACTTATTCAACATATTATGGATTTAAAGTAACAGATGGTACAGATGCTTGGTTTTATCATTTTGAACTTGTGCCGGAACATATAGAGGTATTTACAACGAGAGTGGATACGATTTTCGGGTGCACTTATTTGGTGGTGGCGCCGGAGAATTCCTTAATTGAAAATTTAAAATTTAAAATTGAAAATTACGACGAAGTCGCTGATTATATAAAGAAGTCAGAGAAGAAGACTGATTTGATGAGGACTGATTTAGAGAAAGATAAAACCGGAGTTGAGTTAAAAGGGATTAAGGCTGTTAATTCGTTTAATGGTAATGAAGTGCCTGTTTTTGTGGCGGATTATGTTTTGGGCGGTTATGGAACCGGAGCGGTAATGGCAGTGCCGGCACATGATGAAAGGGATTATGCGTTTGCTAAAAAATATAATTTACCAATAAAACAATCAGTCTCATTGCAAAAAGATGTAGAGGCGGGTGAAAAATTATTTACTGACGATGGTAATTTGATTGATTCTGGTGATTTTACAGGCTTAACTTCTGAAGAAGCTAGAGAAAAAATGACCAAGTGGTTGGAAGGGAAAAAGCTGGGCAGTAAAAAAGTTAATTATAAAATTCGTGATTGGTTGGTTTCAAGACAGAGATATTGGGGTTCTCCGATTCCTATTGTTTATTGCAAAGATTGTGGTGAGGTTGCTGTGCCGGAAAAAGATTTGCCGGTAAAACTTCCAAATGTGGAAAAATATTTGCCAACAGAAGAGGGTAAGTCTCCTTTGGCGCATTCTGATAAATTTTTAAATACAAAATGTCCGCAATGCGGAGGCAAGGCAACAAGGGAAACTGATACGATGGACACGTTTGTTTGTTCGTCTTGGTATTATTTGCGCTACACAGACAATAAAAATAATAAAAAATTTGCAGATGCCAAAAAATTAAAATCATGGCTTCCGGTTGATATGTATATTGGCGGAGCCGAACACACTGTTTTGCATTTGCTCTATTCAAGATTTTTTACAAAAGTACTGAAAGATTTTGGTTATTTGAATTTTAATGAACCATTTTCAGCTTTAAGACATCAAGGGATAATTTTAGGACCGGATAATCAGAAAATGTCCAAGTCGCGGGGAAATGTAATTGATCCTGATGAATTGGTTGAAAAATTTGGTGCTGATACCGTGAAAATGTATTTGGCTTTTATGGGGCCGTACGACCAGGGTGGGCCGTGGAATCCGGGTGGAATTTTCGGAGTGAAAAGATTCCTTGATAGAGTGTGGAATTTAGCGAAAAGCGAAAAGCGACAAGCGACAAGTATTAAAGACAAAGAACTTGAGAAGTTGTTGCATAAGACGATAAAGAAAGTAGGAGAAGATGTTGAAAATTTCAGGTTTAATACTGCGATAAGCAGCTTGATGGTTTTGTTAAATAAGATTGAAGAAAATCCGGAACAATTATCAAAGGAAAATTTTCAGTCATTTATTAAATTATTATCGCCATTCGCGCCGTATTTATCTGAAGAAATATGGCAAAATATAGGTAATAGCAGAAAGGAAATAGGAAATAGGAAATTTAAATCAGTTCATAGTGAGAAGTGGCCGAAATATAATCCAAAACTTATTGTTGATGATAAATTTAAATTGGTAATCCAAATTAACAGTAAGGTTAGGGATTTAGTTATGGTTGACCAGGGAATCAGCGAGGAAAAAGCAAAAGAAATTGCCTTAAAATCTGAAAAAGTAAAATCGCTTATTGGGGGAAGAGATATCAAAAAAATTATTTATGTTAAAAATAGGCTGATTAATATTGTAATTTAGTTTAATAGTCATCCTGAGGTACCCTGAAGGATCTCAATAAGATTCTTCGTAAAGCTCAGAATGACAAAATAATCACCTTATTATAAAAGTTTTATATATGAATAATCATATCGCTAAAATTTTTATAGTTATTATTGTTTTTGGAACTGCTATTTATATAACTAGTGAGTTTCAGAATATTGTTGACTCAATAGGCGGAGTTGTGAGCAGTAATGATTTAATTAAACTCGGGACAGCGAAAAATTCGGATTATTTTAACAATATTATGGGTGTTGGTAAAAAATATAATCAGAGATAATATATTAAAATGGAAGTTTTTTGATAATTACATGATCAATGAAAAAAAATATTTATATAATTCCGGGTTTAAGAGAGAGTTGTAAAAGCAAACCATATCAACTTTTTGCAGGTGCCGCTTCAGAGAAAGGGTATGAGGTGGTATGTAAAAATGTTGATTGGGAAAGTTCTTTATCTTCACAAATATTCGTTGTTCCAAAAAATGCAGTTATATTTGGATTTTCCCTTGGCGCAATATTTGCATGGTTGGTGGCGCAAAAATATTCGTGTCGACATCTTATACTCGCTTCCATGACTCCCCATTACAATTTTGTGGATCTGAAGATTAAAAAGATTCTTGTTGATCTTACAAGCAAAAAGCTTATTTATGATGTGGTTAAACAATTAAAACTAATACATCAGGCAAAAAAGCAAACAATTATGTATGGAGATAGAGAGGAGGAGAAAGCGGACGTATTAGTGCCTAACACAGGACATCGTTTGAATAACGAATATATTAAAGAAATTATGAAAATTCTTTAATTGGTTTTATTGATGTCATATTTGGTACGTATTATTGGTGAATTATTTTAGAATGAAATGTTCCGCAGCTTATAATACAGTGTATTATAGGTGTTGGTAAAAAATATAACCAGAGATAATAAAAACGCCCCTTTAAAGGGGAGTTTTTTTATAATTTGACATCTTATTAATATAATATGTAAAATTAGGGCAGAATTTAACTTTAATAAATAACGGTAAAATCGTTCATATGGAGGATGATATGAATATTGGAATAAATTCAAGAGTTGGTTGGCGCGTGATAGGGGATGAAGTTGTCGCTTTTAATTGTGAAAATCAAAAAATCGTTATTTGGAATGAAGTTGCTTCGCAACTATGGAAAATGTTGTATAAAGGATTTGATTTTAATCAGCTAATCTATTGGCTTAAGTGTGAATATTCTCTAAATCAAAATAAAGCCTACAGGGATGTTTATAATTTTATTCAAGAAGCAGCGACAATGGATTTTGTTAAAATTAGTGGGACAAATAATAAAAAGGTAGTTAAGGTTAGCGATAATGTTAAAATTGGAGAAAATGTTTTGTTAGCTGTTGAGATGAAAGCAATCGAAAATCTTATTCCATTTGCTATTACGTTTGAAACGACGTATGTATGTAATGAAAAGTGTGTTCATTGCTATATGGATAAGAATTTAGCAGAGCTCTCATTTCAGGAAATTGAAAAGATTTTGGAGCAAATATCTGAGGAGGGTTGTTTGTTTGTATCCTTTACGGGTGGAGAATTTTTTATGCGCCATGACGCCATTAAGATTGTTGAATGTGCAAGTAAAATGCAGTTTGTCATTGATATTTTAAGCAATGGTACGTTGATAAATAAATATATTGCAGAAAAGCTTTCTAAGTATTCAGTGAGACGCGTTCAAATTAGTCTTTATGGAGCAACGGCAAAAACGCATGATTCAATTACTCGTTTACCGGGTTCATTTAAAAAAACCCTAAGTGGAATTAAATATTTAAAAAACGAAGGTGTAAAAGTAGAAATTGCTTTTCCTCTAATGAATATTAATTTTAGCGAAAGGTATAGGATAATAGATTTAGTTAAGTCAATGAATTGTTTAATTTCTCCAAGTCATATCATTACTGCGCGTAATAATGGTTCGGAGGATACTTTTTCTTTAAGAATTAGCGAGGAGCAATTGAGAGATTTTTTAAGCGACAAGGAACTGTCAAATCTTTATGCCGGGCGCAAACCTTTTCAAACACACCAATTTTATTTTGGATTTACTGATTTGAATGATGCGGCTCCATGTTATAGTGGATTTAATAGTTGCGCTATAACGCCATCCGGCAAAGTGTTGCCGTGTAATCAATTGCTTTATGATGCGGGAGATTTAAAAAAAGAAAATTTCTCAATAATTTGGCGGAGTTCTCCGCAATTTGAATACTTGAGATCATTAACTATCAGAGAGCTTTCAAAATGTTCTGGGTGTGAGTTATTGAAATTTTGTGCTCGTTGTCCGGGTTTGGCTATGCTGGAAGGGGGTGATCTTTTAGGGCCATCGCCGGAAAATTGTCGGATAACATGTGCCGACATATCACTGAAGAAAGGAGGTAAAAAAAGATGAAGCCGTATATCTCGCCATGCGCCAAAATGAAAGGCGATACTAGGAGACTTGTTGTGGCAGCTATCCATAAGGGCTGCTCTTCATCGTCATCTAAATCAAAGAAAGGGTAAATCTTTTGTGTCCTGGCTGAGTCTAATGCATTTCAGTCAGGGCATTTTTTTTTACGAATTAAATTATTTTAATATTCTCTTTAAATTTAATTTTTTCTTTTGAGGCAAAAATAATTGGTTGTAATGTTTGGACTGAAGTATTAGTTAATGGAAGTCCTTTTTTATTCCAATAAGTTAAGCAGAAATTTTTTGGAATATTTGGTTTTAATGGAATATTAAAACCACTTGAAAAAATTATTCTGTAGTCATTTCTCTGGGCAAAATATTTTTTAGCCGCAACAGTGCTTTTTTCAAGAGATGCATATTGTGCATCCATATCCAGCCAGCCATAGGGCTTTAAATAAATACTTGCCCACCCATGCTCAGTTATTTTGTTATTTTTAGGAAAAATAACAAATCCCGTGTTGTTTTTTGCTGGAATTTTTAAAATTCTGCACATTGTGACAAATAAGCTTGAATATTCTCCGCAATCTCCCGTGAGCTTATCTAAATTTAAATATTTAACGCCGCGATTTTTAACCGGGTAGCAATATTTAAAATTTTCCTTAACGAAATCAAAAATTGATTTAGCTATATCCAGTCCTTTTTTATCTTTTGTGATTATTGTAATGAAATTTCTAATTTCATTACTTTGCTCCAGAAATTTTTCATTTTTTAAAAATCTTCTAACTAATTTTGGATAAATCTTTGACGTGATTATCTTATTGTCTTTGATAATATTTTTTGCAATCCATAATTTAGCTTCAATTTTTATCTCAATTTTTACCTTTTTGATATTAATAAGTTCAAAATATAGAATCTCATTTCCCTGATTATCTTTGTATATTTTTTTTGGTTTATGAGAAATCGAGAAACTATTAATTTTTTGGTATTCTGAAGTTAAAGGCTTTGCTATCCAAATTTTTATGTGGTTATTCGTTGTCGGTGATCTAAAAGACGCTTCATATTTAAGATTAAATATTTTTGAGTTTGATTCCATGTTACTTATTTTCTTTCCTGTAGAACAACTTGGGTTTCGAATTCTTTTCCTTTGCGGAAGACTTTTAGTTTTACAATGTCGTTGACTGAAAGATTTTCAAGGAAGTCGCCGAGAGTTTTTGAATCCGTAATTTTTTGATTATTACATTCCAAAATTATATCTTTTTCTTTGATTCCAGCTCTATGCGCAGGGCTGTTTGGAATAATTGCCGGGGTATATGGACTGCCGGACATTATTACTGCACCTTGTTCCACATCAAGTTTAAAATGTTTTTTAATTTCCGGGGTGATGTTTATATATTGAACGCCGAGAAATGGCCTTCTGATGTGTCCATATTTTTTAATATCTTCCAGGTCTTTCTTAACCGTGTTGATTGGCAGAGTGAATCCGATATTTTGCGCTCCAAAAATTATTGCAACATTGATTCCAATAACTTCGCCTTTCAAATTGACCAAAGGGCCGCCTGAATTGCCGGGATTGATTGCCGCATCGGTTTGAATAAGTCCGTGGATTTCCTGCATCGGAGAACCGGATTCAACTTGGGCGGAGATTGAGCGGGCAAGTCCGGAGATAATTCCACTTGAAACGGTATTTTGAAAAATTCCCAGAGCGTTTCCGGCCGCAAGTACGGTTTCTCCAAGCTCAAGATTTGAGGAATTGCCAAGTTTTAATGTCGGGAATTTATTTGAATCTTCAATTTTTAAAATTGAGACATCTGATATTGGATCACGAGCAATGACTTTTGCATCATATTTTTTGCCATTGGATAAAATTACCGTATATTTGGCTGGATAACTGCCTATAACGTGGCGATTTGAAACAATGATTCCGCTCGGATCGGCTATAAAACCCGATCCGCTGCCGGTTTTAACCATTCCGTTTTCGTCAATTTCATCTTCAGGGATTTTGAACTTTTTCATGGACCCTTTTGAAAAAAGGGGAATTTGCTTTATTGCCTCTTTTTGTACGGCCCTGTAGTCTCTTGAAATTACAATGGTTACTGTTGCCGGGAGGACTTTTTTAATAACGGAAATGAGTGGATTTTTTTGTGTCATTTAAAAATTATATCATATTTTAATAAATTGTTGTGTGGACATGGAAAAAATCATGAGGGATTGGTAAGATGGTATTAAATGAAAAGTTAAAAATCAAAAATTAAAATTACAGTTTAAAGTTTAAAAATTGACGCTGTGGTGCAATCCTGAATATGATAAAGTGTCTTGTTATGGATTCCCGCCGGCGCGGGAATGACAGAAATGATGTTTTTCGTCCGCTGCGGCGGATTCATAACTTGTCCGATTGGATCGTTCGGGTAAAGGGCATTCTATAAAATTTTTAATTTTACATTGTCATTTTTAATTTTGATATTTCCATTTGAAATTTGAAACGTGGATTTTTACAGACCTCAAAATGAGAAGGAAAAAAAGAAAAGGGATTTAATGGCAAAACTTTTCATTTATGGAGGGTCGGTTTTACTTTTGATTATTATATTCGGGTCAATTTATGCGGTGCGTTATTCAAATTTGTTCAAAATTAAAAATATTAGCGTTGACGGAGTTCAAAATATTTCTTCTGATGAATTAGTGGGTAATTTAAAAAGTTTTTTTATTGATCGTTCAAAAATTGCAGGATTTTTAGGGGATGATAATATTTTGGCTTGGGGAGGCGGCGAGGATGATTTTTTAACTAAACATCCGCAATTTGAGAGTTTAAATATTAAAAAACATTATTTTGGCAAAGAAATTAATATTGATGTAAAGGAAAGGGAAAAGTTTGGGATTTGGTGTTTTAAAGCGCGGAAAACCCGCGCCGATGGCGGGGCAGGCGCAGAAAATGAACAGTTGCAGAATGATACGGAAAGAATAAATGAGTGGTGTGGATGGTTTGATAAAAACGGCATAATTTTTAGCGATGCGCCGGTTATTGAAACAGAAATTTTAAACAAGGTAAATGATTTATCAGACAGATCTATTAATATGGGAGATAAAGCCTTGTCTGATGGTTTTATGGGTAATTTGTTGGCGATTTTTAGTGTTTTGGAAAGGGCCAATATAAACACCAAAACACTTTATCTGAAAGATTTTGCTTTGGCGGAAGTTGAAACTGCGCCTGTAGATGCATCTCCAAAAATTTATTTCAGTTTGAAATTTGATCCTGAATTTTCTTTGGCTGCAATAAATGCCCTGAAAAAATCCGGCGAGTGGAAAAAAATAAATTATGTTGATTTTAGGGTGGAGAACAGAGTTTACTATAAATAAATTTTCAATTTCCAATTTAAAATTTAAAATGAAATTCCAATGAATTAATTTTGAAAATTAAAACATTCTAAAATTCAATTTAAATTTAAAATTTTAAATTATTGTTGGTGTTCTATTTTGCGGAGAGTTTTCAAGTCTTTGGCGCGCAGCTCGTCAAGAATTTTTGTCTCCGGGTCTATCGCTATTGTTTTGCCAATATATTGCCCTGAGGTAAAGTGGGGGAATATTACATAATCAGCGCCCAGTTTATATAAGGTTTCAACTTCTTCTTCGTTTTCCGCGCGCATAATTATTCTGACTTCAGAACCCTTATTTTTTAGGGAGCTTAATTTTTGCAACAAATAAAGGCTGTCTTTGATGTCAGGTACGGTGGAAATAATAAGTTTGGCATTTTCAAAGTGAGCTTTTTCAAAAATTTCATCGTCATTAATATCACCAAAAAGATAGTCATAACCGGCTTTTTTTGTGGCATGTACGACGTCAGGATCAAAATCAATAATCAGCAAATCTTCCTTTTTCAGATTAAAGGCAATGCTTTCACCTAGTCTGTGAGAGCCGATTAAGATTATCGGTTTTGATGGGTTATGGTCACTGTAAATTTCTTCTTTTAATTTTTTCCGCTGGAAAATTGAAAGAAGTGATTGCATTTTTATAAAAATTCCATCTGCGTACATGAATAGATAAACTGATATCGCTATGCTTATGATCCCGACAGCAGTGATAATGGAAACAATTTCATCATTAATGTGTCCCAATTTAAGTCCAATTGCTGCAAGAACCAGGCTGAATTCTGAAAGTTGCGCCGTTGTGATGCCTGTTAGGAAGCCTGTTTTTTTTCTGTACCCGGATATTCCCATAATAATCATAATTATGAGAGGTTTTATTATGATTACAAAGGCCGTGAGAACTGCAACCGGAACAATTATTTTATTAAAGTCTGAAAAAACCAGGGTTGATCCTAGGATAACGAAAAATATCAATACAAAAAAATCACGCAAGTATTTTATTTTGGAAAAAATCTGGAAATGAGTGGATGAATTTGAAAGCGCCAGACCTGCGAGAAGTCCGCTGATTTCAATCGGGAAACCGACTTTAGGATGGCTTACAATGGCGGCAACGAGAAAACACCAGGCCAGACTTGAAAAGAATATTAAATCTTGTGAGTGATTTACGATTTTGTTAAATACATAGGGCAATAATTTTCTGCCTATGAAAATTATGAGAGTAAATAGGATGATTGCCTTTAAGACAGTAAAGATTATCGGCAGAATGGCAATTTTACCTCCAGTTGCCAACCCTGAAAGGAAAACAAGAATTAAAACCGCAACGAGATCTTGGAATAATAAAATACCGGTGGTGATTTTTCCATAAAGACTGTTTGTGTCCTTTTTTTCTGAAAGGAGTTTTATAACTATAATGGTACTGGAAAATGACAGAGCTGCTCCGATGTATATTGATTCAATAATAGTGAAATGAAGAAAATAGGCTGATAAAAATCCAAATCCGGCGGTTAAAATTATTTGGAACACTCCGATTAATGAAGACGCGCCACCAATAAGTTTTAGTGATTTAAAATCAATTTCAAGACCGACTAAAAACAGCAAAAACATTATTCCCAAGTCTGAAAGAGTGCGCAAAATTTCCTGATTGTTAAGATTGAAAAATCCAAAATATGTAATAAGCGTGCCGGCTAAAATAAAACCTAAAATTAATGGCTGTTTTAAAAATTTGGCGACAATTCCCAAAAAAGTTGCGATTAAGACTACGATGGCGAGTTCCAGCATAATATAAAGTATAAAGTATTAAGTATTAAGTATAAAGTGGGTAAATATAAAAGTATGAAGAATAAAAATAAAAAGGGAGTATGTACAATATTTTGCGATCGCGCAGAATTGTATGAGGTTATCCACATTAAGAAATATGTATAATTTTATCCAAAATTTCCCTATGCTCGTAAATAGAAAAAATAAAAAAATGCGGCTCAGAGCCGCGAAGTAGGGAGGGGTAAAATTTTTATTGAATATGATGCGCAAGTATTGCTGCTTTATATCCTGATATTCCCGCGAGTATTAATACACCGAAGATTATAATTGTAACGGAAATTAGAATGTTTTTCTTTCCAGTCCATGTTATTTCTGTAAATTTAATTGCAGCAATTAATAAACGACTTCCAAATAACACAACTATAAACCCGATAAGTATTCCCCATTGATACATTTTTTCGCCCTCCTTAGATTGAAATCATGTACTGGTTTAAAAATAGCAGAAAATTTTTTAAATGACAATTGAGAAGTTCCATTTTTTATTTGCCCAAGTTTTGCCGGCATAATCAACACCGATTCGTTTTTTGGCGATAATTCCTGCCCCGTCATCGGCGGGGTGGAGCTTGATTTTAATTCCGTGATCTTCAAACCAAAGATTGTTTTTTAAAGTTGCTCTTAGATTATTAAATTTTTTGTCTATTTTTAGAAATTTTGTCAGTCGTGCCGGGCCATTTAAAACTATAGTTGAATAGTTATATAGTTGAATAGTTTTATTGTCGGATTGTTTTATTGTTTTAATGTTATTTTGCTTTATTACCCCTGCTCGGATTAGGATGGCGGCTGGGTAATTTTTGGGACCGGTAACAATGTTTAACATATTGTGCATTCCATAAGTGAAATAAACATAAAAACATCCGGCTTGTTCAAACATTATTTTATTTCTTTCGGTTTTACCGCGGGAAGCATGCGAGGCCTTGTCTTTAAATCCGTCATAGGCTTCAACCTCTGTAATTATCAAAGAAATTTTTTTATTGCCAATTTTTCTGATTAAAACTTTGCCTAATAAGTCTTTGGCAACTTCCAAGGTAGGGCGGTTGAAGAATTTTTGTGGGAAAATTTTTTGCATATTTATATTATATTTCTTAAACAAACTAAAACAAAACCACTGATATACTTAAGTATATCAGTGGTTTTGTTGGATTTTATTAAATACTAATTACTAGTGACTAATAACTATTATTGAGTGAGTAAGGGGAATCCCATTTCCTCCATAATTTTCCGTGCATTCCGACGTCTGGCGGATGCACAAGGAAAATTATTCCTCCAATGGTCCTGGGTTTTTAAAAAGCAAAGCAGTTTACTTTTGTAAAATACCCTTCGATTTCCAACTTACTTAATTAATGGAGCGGGTAAGGGGAATCGGACCCCTGGCGCCAGTTTGGAAAACTGGGGTATTACCACTATACGATACCCGCCTTATTAACTAACAACTTATAACCAATAACCTACAACAATTATTTTATCTAAAAATTTGAATTTTGCAAATTGCAGAAGCCTTATTTTTGGGATATATTATAAATACAAGATACAAGCAAATATGACACAAGCCTTCGACAGGCTCAGGCAATAACCAAATCTCGTAACTCAAAATCAATAACTGAATTTAAAATTGGGATATTAAAATTTATTTGAAATTTTAAATTAAAAATTAAAAATTGTCATCTATGGACTACAAGCCTACAATCGGATTGGAAATACACGTTGAGCTTAAAACCAAAACAAAGATGTTTTGTGGGTGTCTTAATGATCCGGATGAAAAACATGCCAATATGAATGTGTGTCCGATTTGCATGGGACATCCGGGAACTTTGCCTATTATAAACAAAAAAGCAGTGGAGAGCGTTATAAAACTGGGAATGGCGGTTAATGGAAAAATTGCCGATGTCTCAAAATTTGACCGCAAGAATTATTTTTATCCGGATTTGCCGAAGGGTTATCAGATTTCGCAATATGATCAGCCACTTGTTTCTGGTGGGGAATTAAATGGAATTAGAATCACGAGGGTACACTTAGAAGAAGATACGGCGAGACTTTTGCATGAATTGCCGGCTGATATGGGAGGTCCTTCGACAGGCTCAGGACGACAAACGAAGGTGGGTTCGTTTGTCGATTATAATCGTTCCAGTATTCCTTTAATGGAGCTTGTGACCGAACCGGATATTAAAAATGGAAAAGAGGCGACTGATTTTGCAAAGGAATTGCAGTTAATTTTGAGATACCTTGGAATTTCTGATGCGGACATGGAAAAAGGACACATGCGCGTGGAGGCAAATATTTCCATAAGCAAGGACGAAAAATTTGGAACCAAGGTTGAAGTTAAAAATATCAATTCTTTTAAAGCTGTTGAAGGAGCTGTTGATTATGAAATAAAAAGACAGGAAGAGGTTTTGGAAAAAGGCGAGAAGGTGAAGCAGGAAACCCGCGGTTGGGATGAAAAAAATCAAAGAACAGTTTCTCAGAGAAGTAAGGAAGAAGCGCATGATTACAGATATTTTCCGGAGCCGGATTTGCCGCCAATGGATTTTACAAAAAGTGATAGTGGAATAAATTTGGAGCAGTTAAAGTTAGAAATTCCGGAATTGCCAAAACAAAAAAGAGAGCGATTTGTAAGGGAATATAAATTAAGCGCTGAGCAGGCGATAATTTTGGCTGATGATTTGGATTCTGCGAATTTTTTTGAAAATTCAGCGAGTGAATTTATGAATGAATATAAAAATGATTCCGGCGGCGAAGTGAATTTGCAGCCACTTTATAATTATTTTATCTCTGATTTAAGGGGCTTGTTGAAAGAAAGTGGAATAGCAATCAAGGAATCAAAAATAAATCCGCATTTATTGGGGGAGCTGGTTGCGTTGGCGGCAAGCGGAGAAATTAACAGCAGAGTTGCCAAAGATGTGCTTAAAGAGATGTTTGTTAAGGGTATTAGTCCAAAAGCGATAATGAAAGAAAAAGGCTTGGACGTTAAAGTGACGAAAGATGAATTGGAACAAGCGATTTCTGAGATTATTGACAAAAATGAAAAAGTAGTGCATGATATAAAAAATGGACAGGAAAATGCCTTGCAGTTTTTAGTAGGTCAGGCGATGGGTAGATTAAAAGGTCGCGCAAATCCAAAAACTTTGTTGGAGTTGTTTAAAAATAAGTTAAAATAAAAACATGAGTGAAGGTTATGAAGGAATTAAAAATGCGAATCCTGAAAATCCGGCAGAGAAAGTTAATTTTGAGATGCAACAAGTTGAATTAAATATGGATGCTTTAAAAGCAGATTTAGAAAGAGCTGATGACTTTCCTAAGGATGAAAAGAAAAAAATGGATTTGATAAATCAAATTTTTAATGAGCAAACAAAATTAGAAGAGTTGCAAAGCGAACAATTAAAATTAGCTGAAATGGAAAGACAAAAAAGAAGTGGCAGTGTTGGAAATGCGTGATAATAAATATTAAATTAATTTTAAATAAAAATATTATGGAAGGATTAAATTTTAAAAAAGCACATGAAGAATCTCCGCGTCATGAGGAAAATGTTATTCGTCAAATAATTGAAAATCTTGGCAAAAGCTTGGAAAGTCAGGAAAGGAGATTGGAAATAACCGAGAGTAAGCCTCAGAAAACAGCTATAGAAGCTCAAATAAGAAATCTCGAGAATCAACTTGCTGATAAAAAAAGAGAATTGGAGCGAGTAGAAAGAGATGAAGATGGCGCGGGGCATGCCTAATCCAGTTAAAAGTGAAAAGGTAAAAGGTGAAAGTAAAAATTGTAGTAAAAACTTCCTTATTTAATAAGGAAGTTTTTAGTTAAGAGAAGAGGCTCTTTTTTGTTTGTTACCCAATTAATTTGTGAATTTCTTTTAAACCAGGTCATTTGGCGCTTGGCGTATTTAATAGACTCTTTAATTACTAAATTTTCCATTTCTGCTTTAGTTATCAGTCCGCGCAAATATCTGGAAATAAATCTGTATTCAAGTCCAAGATCATCAAGTCGTTTCCAATTTACCCCATACGAAACCGAAGGTTTTCCGTTGGGGCTTAATGCCTTGCCACTGTGGAGATTTTCAACTTCTTTGACCATTCCGATTTTAAGGCGTTTGTAAAGTCTTTTAGTGATCAGTTTTTTTAACTCTTCGTTTGATTTTTTAATTCCTATAAAAAGCGTGTTGTTGTAACTCAAATCCCCCTGACCCCCTTTTGCAAAGGGGGTAAGAAGCGGAACAGGTTTGCCGGTTGTGATTACGATTTCAAGGGCGCGAATAAGTCGGCGATGATTATATTGGTCTATATTTTTTGCTCGTTGAGGATCAAGTTTTTTTAATTTTTCAAACAGTTTTTCAGTGGAAAGTTCTTCAAGTTTTTTTCTTAATTCTGGTTGGGGGGGGACTTCAGGAAATTGATTGCCATAAATAAGCGAGTCAATATAAAGTCCGGTGCCACCGCAGATGATTGGAAGTTTATTTTTTGCCAATATTTTTTTTATGGCTTTTTGACCGAGGTTTTGATATTGAGTAACGGTAAAAACTTTTTTAGGAGAAGCAACGTCAATTAAGTGATGTTTAATTCCGCGATAATACATATTAATCCCGCCTTTTTTGCGGATCGGCGGGATGCTCGATTTCGTTGATTCGTCGGGATACGGCTTATACGAAATCGGCACTTTTCCACTGCCAAGATTTAATCCTTTATAAACTTGTCGTGAATCGGCGGAAATAATTTCGCCATTAAATTTTTTGGCTATTTCAACTGCCAAGTCAGACTTGCCTGAAGCTGTTGGACCTAAAATAACCATTATTTTATAGGGTTTTATTGATATTGACATTTTACGATTCATATGTATAATTATATCATAATTTCTGAAATTAAAAGTATGTGGAAATTATGTAGCTCTTTTATTATATTTTTAGAAAGAGGAAGAAGGCGGGTGATTCGGCCCATCGGCACACCGACGGCACCACGGAGTAAATGTGAGTGACCTTACGGCGGCCATCATTGGCGCACAAAGCTGGCGAATCCATTGCAATGCACGCTGCTCAGATTTTTGTGAGTAAGCCCTATGCTCCGCCTTCCCGAGCTCGGGAAATGTATTTGGCGGATTTGGATTTCGCACTGGCAAGCTTGCTCATAGGAGTGAGCGGCAACGCGCTGCGGCCCGGCATCTCGGCCCGGCTTCTTCTCTCTGTAGTACCCTCGCGATTGTGCTTGTCTGCTTACGAGCAGGCGACGGCCTTTCGCGGGGTGTCGTTTTTTCTATACTCCTTTGGGAGATACCACTTATTAAGAAAGTAAGGCTATCGTGTCTGAATATGGGTTATAAAAACCCAGCGCCAGTTAAATCGGCAATCAGAGACACGGATAAAGCTAAACTTTAAGATAGGTGGATTTTTTTTCGCGGGTATTTTTAAAAAAGTGGGATTGCTTCGTGCCTCGCAATGACGCCCTTTGACAGGCTCAGGGAATAAGTTGAGATTCTTCGCGGAGCTCAGAATGACGGATTAGATCTTGAAACAAGTGATGTCGGAAGTCCAAGGTGACAAAAAAACTAATTTTTGGTGACTAGTAGGGGAATTTAAATATTTTTTAGAAAACTCAGTCGATGGATTTTGGAGATGCCATATTTTTTTATGTTTTTGTAATGGAGTTTTGTTCCATAACCTTTGTGTTTTTCAAATTCGTATTGCGGATATTTTTTGCTCAGTTTTTCCATAAGTTTGTCGCGGTGCACCTTGGCGACAATAGAAGCTAAAGAAATTGCCGGTACTAGCTCGTCGCCTTTAATGATGGTGGAAGCGGAAATTTTATTAATAAAATCCCCCTTACCCCCCCCGCCAGCTGGCGGATGAGAGGGGGCCTTAAGATGTAATCCGCCGTCTAAAAATATTTTTGTGT
>Ga0184636_1000042_pt1 | contig 28156 bp, 14 predicted proteins | sample PLM3_60_b2_FD_133164 | JGI IMG/M metagenome (GOLD analysis project Ga0184636, IMG submission 133164) | Groundwater sediment microbial communities from an aquifer in East River, Colorado, USA - PLM4_90_b2 | ecosystem: Environmental > Terrestrial > Soil > Riparian zone | place: USA: East River... | reverse complement strand
CGGCATCTTTCCTTTACTATAAAGATAATGAAACCGCGAATTGCCGGATTTTATCCGCGAATGATTTGTTTTTTAAAAATTGATCACTATCTTGATGATTCATCATTGAAAATGGTCAATCAATTCTTACATATTGCTTCTTATTATTCAGTAGTCCGACAGGCCGCTGCCACCATTTCTGCAACAACAACTACAACAATCCGCTTTCGCGGATTGTAAAAATCATATAAACAATTGGGGTTTTACCTGTTTTTCTCTGGAGGAGAAATAAGATCATTGATTATAATTCTTTCCTTCCCGTCTTATGCAGGGGCCCTGAATCTTTATTTAATTTTTGCACTAACAAATTATCAGAGTAACTATGTTCAATGATTATCCAACAGCAAATGTGGTAGAATAAAATGTTTAGCTATGTACTAAAGCACAGCTCCTTCTCCGCCATAGGCGGAGAAGAGGAGTAAGGAGGATGAGGCTTGTCGACTAGAATTGTTGCAGCGTCAGCACAAAAATTTTAAATGATTTTAATTATAGTTTATGCAGGTATTGAAATTCGGAGGAACATCAGTTGGCAGCGCTGAGAATATTGAAAGGGTGATCGGGATCGTAAAAGAAAAACCCGTTGATGCCGGGATGGTTGTTGTTGTTTCCGCCCTGGGAGGAACAACGGATGCCCTGCTGCATTGCGGGCAACTTGCTGCAGCCGGCGATGAATTATACAAAGAGGAATTGCAGCAGATAGAACAACGGCATATGCAGGCAGCAAAGACATTAATTCCGGTGCAACAACAAAGCAGTTTGCTGAGCCTGGTGAAGAGAATGTGTAATGAAATTGAGGACCTGTGCAATGGTGTGTTTTTGCTGAGGGAGCTTTCAACAGGAACGATAGACAAATTGGTAAGTTATGGTGAACTGATATCATCGCAGATTATTACAGCCGCGTTTAATGCAAAAGAAATTAAAGCAGAATGGAAGGATGCAAGAGAATTGATCAAAACGAATTCAAATTACGGCAACGCGGTGGTTGACTTTGCTGCTACTAATAAACAAATCAGTGAATGGCTGAAACCGGGCAGTAACGGCCTTTTTATTGTTCCGGGTTTTATTGCATCGGATACAAAGAATATAACGACAACTTTAGGAAGAGGAGGATCCGACTATACTGCAGCCATCATTGCTTCAGCTGTGAATGCACAATCGCTTGAGATATGGACGGATGTGAGTGGTATGATGACAGCAGACCCCCGGTGGGTAGCCAATGCAAAGATCATTTCTACCATTTCTTATCAGGAAGCGATGGAGCTTTCCCATTTTGGAGCAAAGGTGATCTATCCTCCAACCATTCAGCCTGTATTAAGTAAAAATATACCGGTCTGGATAAAAAACAGCTTTGCGAAAGACGAACCTGGTACGGAAATAAAAAATGATGCGCAGCCTGGTAGTAATATCATTCGCGGTATTTCAAGTATAAACAATATTGCATTGTTAAGCCTGGAAGGAAGCGGAATGGTGGGAGTCCCGGGTTTTTCAAAAAGACTATTTGAAGCGCTTTCCAATGCTACGATCAATGTTATTTTAATTACGCAAAGTTCTTCAGAGCATTCTATTTGTGTTGGCGTGGAAACAGCGAATGCTGAAAAGGCAAGAGAAGTGATCGATGCTGCTTTTGCAGGTGAGATCAGTATGCAGAAAGTAGAACCCCTGAAAATTGAAAAAGATCTTTCGATAGTGGCCCTTGTAGGCGATCACATGAAAAGCCATCCGGGTATCAGCGGAAAAATGTTTGGTGCTCTCGGGCGCAACGGTGTAAATGTAAGAGCCATTGCCCAGGGATCATCTGAAAGGAACATTTCTGCGGTGATCGCCACAACTGATGTTAGAAAGGCGATCAATGTATTGCATGAAGAATTTTTTGAAACCACGTACAAGCAGATCAATATTTTTATTGCCGGTACAGGCAATGTGGGAAGTAAATTATTGCGGCAATTGCAACAGCAACAAAAATTTTTACGGGAGCAGTTACGATTACAGGTGAGGGTAATAGGAATTGCAAATAGTAAAAAAGCATTAACAGAAGAAAAAGGGATTGATCTGGCCAAATGGGAAGAATTATTGAATTCGGCTCCGTCTTCAGACATTCACGCGTTTGCCGGCATGATCATTGAAAAAAACCTCCGCAACTCTGTGTTTGTAGATGTAACGGCAAGCAATGAAGTAGCAAAAGTATATGATAGCTTATTGCAGAAAAGTATTTCAGTAGTAGCCTGTAATAAAGTAGCTTGTTCTTCTTCGTATGAGTACTATAAAAAATTGAAAGACCTGGCAAGCGAGTTTAATGCAAATTTTTTGTTTGAAACAAATGTAGGAGCGGGGTTACCTGTGATCGGCACGTTGACTGATCTTTTGCGAAGCGGGGATAAAGTGCATCGCATTGAGGCGGTGCTCAGCGGGACATTAAATTTTGTATTTAATAATTATGATGGAAAAAGATTATTTGCCGATGTAGTAAAACAGGCGCAGGACGAGGGTTATACAGAACCTGATCCCAGACTTGATCTCAGCGGAACGGATGTCATGCGAAAGATCATGATACTCGCAAGGGAAACAGGCGAAAAAATTGAAATGGATGACATCAGTAATCATTCGTTTATGCCTGCATCATGCATGAAGGGGAGCGTTGAAAATTTTTATGCAGAAATGAAAAAGCATGAGGAGCATTTCAAAAAAATCTATGAAGAAGCGGCAAAAAAGAATTGCAAGCTCAAGTTTGTTGCAAAATATGAAAATGGTAAGGCTTCGGTGGGTTTGCAGCACATTCCGCCTGAGCATGATCTTTATCATTTGTACGGAAAGGATAATGTAGTGTTATTCTATACTGATCGCTATAAAGAACAACCGTTGGTAGTGAAAGGCGCCGGTGCCGGTGCGGAAGGAACTGCATCAGGAGTGTTTGCAGATATTATCGGGGCGGCAAGAATTTAGCCCCTGACCCCGCCAGCTGGCGGGGAATTTTGAAAATTATAGAAGATGGAAAAAAAATCTCAAATTATTCCAAAACTTGCTAACGACCCGCGGGCTGGCAGGGAAGGTAGTATTACTATCAAAGCGCCGGCAACAATCGCCAACCTTGTTTGTGGCTTTGATATTCTGGGGATGGCCTTACATTCACCCGAAGACCTGATGAAAATAAAACTGATCGATGAACCGGTTATTAAAATAACTCATGCTGATGAATTTGGTCTTTCCCCGGAACCCGGAAAAAATGTGACCGGCGTTTCATTACTTGCCTTACAGGAAGCCTGTGAAAAAAAAATTGGTTTTGAGGTAATGATAAACAAACGTATAAAACCGGGCAGTGGTCTTGGTTCCAGCGCAGCCAGTTCCGCAGGAGCAGTTGTCGCTGCTAATTACTTGTTAGGTGATATCTTTTCCAAAGAGGAGCTGGTGAGGTTTGCTATGAACGGTGAAAAGCTGGCCAGTGGTGTAAAACATGCGGATAATATTTCTCCCTGCATCTATGGAGGCGTCACCCTCATCCGTTCTATTTTTCCTTTGGATATCATCAGTTTGCCGGCGCCGGATCTCTATGTTACAATTGTACATCCGCAGATAGAAGTAAAAACTTCAGACTCAAGACAAATACTGCGTAAAGAAGTGCAATTAAAAGACGCGATCAAACAATGGGGAAATATTGCAGGTCTTGTGACTGGTTTTTTGAAAAATGACCTTGACCTTATTGGTCGTTCCCTGGAAGATGTGATCATTGAACCGGTGCGTAGTATTTTAATTCCCGGTTTCGATGAAGTGAAAAAGAGGTCAAAAGAAGCAGGTGCATTGGGAGGAGGAATTTCCGGGAGCGGACCCTCCATTTTTATGCTGAGCAAAGATGAAAATACAGCCTTGCAGGTTGAAACCGGGATGAAGGATATTTATGAAAAAACAGGCATTGATTACAAAACCTATGTTACTACTATCAATAAGGAAGGAGTGAAGATAGTGAGTGGTGAGTGGTGAGTGGCGAGTGAAGGAACCTGAATCCGACAGCTATAGGATCAGGAATTTATTTTAAAAGCTAGTGATAAATTTTTTTATGATCAATGCTGATTAAGGATGAAAAGTTGATGTGGTAGTTAGATAATTGATTAAAGTTATATAGTACCGCTCCGCCTAAGGCGGAGTAGGAGGGTGAGGCAATGAAATATTACAGTTTAAATCATACATCTCCTGCGGTTGATTTTAAAGAAGCAACCATCCGCGGACAGGCAGCGGATAAAGGATTATATTTTCCTGAACATATTCCTGTTTTTGATCCATCATTTTTTTATGACATAGAAAAAACCCCGGATGAAGAAATTGCCTTCCGGGTAATTCTTCCCTATGTGGGCAAAACCATTCCGGAAAATAAGCTGAGACAAATTGTAAAAGAAACGATCAATTTTCCAATCCCATTGGTGAAACTGTCGGATACTATTTATTCTCTTGAATTATTTCATGGGCCTACCCTGGCTTTTAAAGATGTGGGAGCAAGATTTATGAGTCGTTGCCTGGGATATTTTTCAAAAGACAGGGACCATAAACTGATAGTACTGGTAGCAACATCAGGAGATACAGGGGGTGCTGTAGCGAATGGTTTTTACGAAGTGGATGGGGTAGAAGTAGTGATCCTTTATCCTTCCGGCAAAGTGAGCAATGTGCAGGAAAAGCAATTGACAACCCTGGGAAAAAATATTCATGCCCTTGAAGTGAATGGAAGTTTTGATGACTGCCAGCGAATGGTAAAACAGGCTTTTGCTGATAAAGAGCTGCAACAACAATTATTTTTAACTTCTGCCAATTCAATCAATGTGGCCCGCTGGCTGCCGCAGCAGTTCTATTATTTTTTTGCCTGGAAACAATGGCCGGATAAAAAAAACCCACCTGTTATTTCAGTCCCGAGTGGCAATTTTGGAAACCTCTGTGCAGCCATGCTTGCCCATGCTTCAGGATTGCCCGTTCAGCATTTTATTGCAGCCTGCAATGCCAATGATGTTGTTCCTGAGTTTTTAAAAACGGGAAATTATCAACCGAAAGAAACGATTAGCACAATTTCAAATGCCATGGATGTAGGGGATCCGGGTAATTTCATCCGCATCCTTGAAATAGTTGACCGGGATATTCCGGAACTTAAAAGAATTCTGTCAGCATACAGTATCAGCGATGATGAAACAAAAAATATGATCAAAGAAGTTTATGGTCAATACAATTACCTGCTCGATCCGCATGGAGCTGTTGGGTATTCATCGCTGAAAAAATATTTGGCAATACATACGTCGGAGAAAGGTTTTTTTGTGGAGACTGCGCATCCTGTTAAGTTCTATGATATCGTAGAGCAGGTAATTGGAACCAAACTGCTCATTCCGGCTGAAGTTGAAAAGATCATCCATAAAAAAAAGCAAACTCAGAAGATAGATGTAGGCTATCCTCATTTGAAAGAATTGCTTTTGAAATTGAGGTAAGAAATATTCTACAATTCCCGGAGCTGCAAGGAACGTGCGCCGTTAATAATTAGCCAATTGAGCCGGATTACTTACAACAAGCAGGCATAGCGAGCGGTTCTTTTCTTATCAATTATACTTGCTAAAAAAATATAAATGCTTATTTATTAGTTGAAGTGACTAAAAAAAACCTTGCCAATAAGGGAATAGCTTATTTAAATAAGCCTTTTGCGTTTGCCGGGATTGTTTGCGCTACTTCATCAAAGGAGGCCATGCAGCTTGCATGATCTGTTGTGGTATAAGTTGGGTCAGTTGATGATGAAGTAGCTGTTAAAATTCTAAATTCTGCCCTGACAGACATATTTGTTGCGGCGCCTCCGCCTGTTGTACCATCTGCTGAAAACTGGGTATAATTTGTCGTTCCGGTATATGAATCTCCGTTGACCCCTTCATGTGCTGTGCAGCGAACAAAAATGTGTTCAATGTTTGAAAGACTGCCTAATGTAATGCTGCCGGCATCGGCATTATCATTTTCAAGACCGGCATGTGATGCAACCGTGATAGTGTTCCCATGAGGTTTGGTAAAATACCAGGCTGTAGCTGCTTTTGCTGTTCTGCTTGTTATCCATGTAATCGTAATAGTGTTTGAGGTTGTAAGCTGTGATGTGATATAACAATACCAAATTTCAGCAGTAGCACCCGCACCGGCGCCGGTTTGAATGTTTACAAACCCATCCGCAAATTGCCAAACATTATTTGCATCATCGCGGATAGACACAATTTCAGATGACCCATCACTACCTCCGAAGACAATAGTATTATCGCTGGCCGTACATATTATAATCAATGCCCCGGTTTTAATAGTTGTAGTTGGAGTAATGGTAAGAGTAGTACCCGAGGTTTTGTTATTTGCCGATCCGATACTGCCCCCGCTTGTAAAAGCATTTACAAAACGCTTTTCAGAAACGGGTTTGAAACAAAACGCAAAAACTGAAAAAAGTAAAACAAGTATTGTTTTCATGTAAACTATTTTAATAGCCGCGCACAAACGCTACGCAATCCCATTTGCTATCCGTACTGTTATACTGGAATTTTATATAATCGTTTTTAGCCGGCGTGGTTGACAAGGTGGTACCTGTAATATCCGTTCCGAATCTGTATGCCGAACCCCAGGAAATTGTTCGGCTCCCTGTTCCATCCTGCCTCAACCTGAATTCAATAAATTGTCCGTTGACTGCAGTGCCGCTGGGATTATCAATTGTTCTGTTACCGCCCAGGGTAACAGTAAATACATCTCCATTGTCTGAGTTCACTGAAATGTTTGCGCCGTCTGTAAGCGTTGATACCCTAAGGGTAACTGTTTTATTGGTCAGGGTTTGGGTGCTTGTCAGTTGTACAACGTCACTGCCCACATTAATGGTCGGATTACCGCTCACACCATCCCCATTTGTTATATCTATTTTGTTTGTGGTGCCGGTAAGGGTTCTGTTCGTAGTAGTATTAAGTGCGGTTCTTACAACAATGCCGTTATTTCCGGGATCAGCCAAACCTCCCCCGCCACCAGTGCAACTATCGCATAAAGTTTTCCAATAACTTCCATTATAAAATTGAAACTTATTGCTGTCAGTATTATACAAAAGAAGGCCATTAATTAAGTCATTTGAGATAATACTATCTCTCTGACCAGTTGTTAACTTTGGAATAAGAATTCCGCTGTTTTTACTTACAACTTCTAACGCGGCTTTTGGCGTAACATCGGCCTCCGAGAGATCATTTCCAAATCCTGTAGTATTAATTTGAGTTCTTCCGTTGAATAAAACAGTTAAAGCATTAGAGGTATAAGATGTATCACCAAAATATTTACTGTTCCCTAATGAAAACAGGGGATACTTATCGAGGTTACTGATATTCTCTGTAAGAAGACTTTGCTGATAACCAATATAATTAAGAGATGTAAAAATTACATTCTTATTACCAAATACGCTTCCGTAAGGCGTTTTATTGGTAAGGTTTACTCCGGAAACTGTTTGGCCAATGCCACCAAAATTATTAAAAGCTCCGCTAACTAAGGAGATGTTTACCGTATCCACCGGGGAGTTGAAGTACCCGGAAATTATGGAATTGGTAACTGGCTTGGTAATCTGATTACCTGAACCGACAATAGTTGTACCATAAATTTGAGCTCTGATGGTATTACCATATCCATTTATAGTGCTTTTATTTACAATTGAGTTTATATAATGAGCTTCCCCAAAAACGGATGACCAGGATACATTCCCTGCAGTATCAACCGTCATGTTGTCGCCTCCAATGATTGAACCATGTATATGTCCTTTAAAAGTGCAGATAAAATCACTGTTGATAACAATTGCAGACTTTAACTGGCTTCCGCAACAGGATACACTTAAATTTGTATCAAAATTATTTCCGGTACCTACTTCAAGAACCCCATATTTAGAATTGTAACGAATACCATTATTAGGACCAAAAACATTACCAGTAAGATTATTTTTTGCCTTTACAGAAAAATCACCGTTTGGATAAATCCGGAACAGGGGACGGGATGCTGTGTCATTAGGGCCAATATTTATCGTGCCGTCAGCAAAAACAGATGCTCTCTGAGTGTTGGAAGTTTTAAAAATTAATTTGGTACTATCAATTGTTCCTAAAAAATTAGTGGAAGGATTAGTACCTGAATTGCCTGTCAGCGACCATGCTGAGCTGCTGCTTCCTCCGCTTCCTCCATTCAATCGTAAGGTATCTGCTCCTATCAGGTAAACACTATCATTCACCTTAATCAACCCCTTTCTAAATTCAGTCCTCCCGTTTCCCTTATTATAAAGAAAGCCTTTAACATTTTTTGTCACATTTTCAAGATTTAATTCCGCAGTGCAGGAATCGTTGGTAATTAAAACACTGTCGCCTTTAATTTTATAGATAAACTGCGAATAAGAAAGAATGGAAAAAAGGGATGAAACGAAGATCAAAAAAGACTTTTTCATAAATATATTTTAGAATGGTTGTTTATTTTTTCTTTTGCTGAACCCATTCATCAAATTTTTGCTGAAGAAATAACTGATAGAACTGGGCAAATTCATCATATTTCTCAGCGGTCATTTTTTTATAGCACCATTGCTGAAATTCTTTAATAGTAGTATTATTCACCACCTGTTCAACAAACGCGCTGATCTCTGCCTGTTTCAACTGAGCCGAATCCTGTTTCGCAGGTGCATTCTGGATGACATCTGTTTTTATGATATTAGTTTTTGATAGCTGCCCGAAACTATTATTGCTCAAAAGCGTCAAAAAGCAAATTGTCAAAGCAGTAAAAAGTTTTTTCATGATTTCTCAGATTTATAATTCAACGATTGAGATGCTTACATTTTTAATTGATACTGTTCCACCGGTGATGGCCGCCAGATCCACATCTACCCAGTATGCTGTGCCGACTGTTAATCCCGAAACAATTGCATTCAGAGACCAGGGAGCTTGTATATTTGCCGTGCTCGGGTTCGCATTATTGAAATTCACAAATCCGCCGGCTGCAGTACCGGTTACCGTTCCTTGGTTTGCAGGTGCTGTTCCCGTTCCATACCGGATCTGAATTTTACCACCGTCTCCATTTGTACTATTTTTTATATCACCGGAAATAATGATCATAATTTTTCCGCTATAGGCCGGTGTAATGGAGCCTGCAAGACCCACCATGAGGCCTGTTGTACTTGATATACCGTTTTGATCAGCAGGTGTTGATTGAGAGCTTGTAGTTGACTTCCAGGTTACATCAGTGCCATCAGAAGTAAGATGTGTGCCCACGCTGCCTAACGCAAGCCTTGCCCATTTGGGTGTTGAATTGCCAATCATTAAATCGCCTCTTACAACAGATGCTGTTACTGCATCACTATGAGTAGAAGAAAGTATATTGTGTGCGGAACTTACGCCGGTAGCTTCAATCACATTACCACTTGCATCTACTGCAAGATTATAAGCAGCAGTTCCTGTAAATGTTCCTGTTCCATATTTATTTAACTTAGTAGCACCACTACCGGATAAAGTAAATAGGTCTGCTGTTGCTGCTGAGTTTACTCCTGTTATTATGAATTGACTGGTGCGGGTTGCGGTAGTTGCATCAGTCCATTTGCTAATTATCTGATTTGCCAGAGAAGCACTTCCTGTACCCCCACTTGTAGTTCTTGCATAGTAATCAATCGATGAGCCCAAACCATTCGAAGCTGCTGATGAAGTTTGATAATCTCTTTCTATTTTAAGTCCTGTTTGTTCTGTTGATGTACTTGAAGCAATAGCACTAGCTACAAGAGGCGTACCGGTATCCGATATAAACACACCTCCTATTCCTACTGAATATCCTCTTACTCCAAAAGCTCCACCTTCACCATTTACTCCTATGCCATTTGTAGAAGAACCATTTACTCCCTTATTTGAACTACCACTTCCAGATGCAAAACCAAAAACTCCTTGCCCAAAAGTAGAAGGAGATTCACCCTTTACGCCTGTTGTATTAGTGCCAGAAGGGGACGTTCCATAAACACCTGTTCCTCCTCCAATTAACCCATCTCCATATACTGCATAAGTAGAACCAACACCGTAGACGCCTACGTTAATGGCAGACCCCCCGCTTGCAACACCCGCTATACCATAATTTGCAGAAAGTGTGCCTGTGTGTGTGTTGGCCGAATAAATACCATAAGTACTTTGACTGCTGTTGGTATTAGTACCACTTAAAGATATTTCTAAGACCTTTTGTGTGCTACTTGCTGCTGCTGTAGATGTAGAAGTTAATTTTAGTCCACTATTTCCAGCTAAAGTATCCCACGTATTTGTCCATGTAAAATTGGCCCAGTCAATATTTGTATTTTGAATACCAGTTCCGCCCAATTGCACATTAGTAGCAGTATTAGCCGTTAATCCATTATCTGCTGTAATACTTCCCCCGCCGCCGCCGCCACCTCCATGCAACCTGAGAGTGTCACAACCTATGATGTATGTACTGTCATTCAGCTTAATTAAGCCTCTTCTGAATTCAGTTCTTCCGTTGCCCTTATTAAATAAAAAGCCACAGACATTTCTTGTACTGTTTTCCAGGTTTAATTCCGCATTGCATGAATCATTGGTAAGTAAGATGCTATCGGCCTTTATTTTGTAAATATATTGTGCCGGGGCAATAAAGCCAGCGAGGCATACAACAGCGGAAACAAAAAGTTTTTTCATGAGCAGAGGTTTAATCAGGCTGAATTTTTTGAGAATACATAATGGATTGCTTTAGTCCGGATGCATTTCTGAAGTCATGATTTTTATAACCAACACTACAATGTATATAAATTAATATTCCGCTATTAATAAAATACACGAACTAATCAATCAGGGTAATGAACAACAAAAAATGAAGAACGAACATAAATCAACAAGGTGCCAAAAAAGTTCCGGCGTAACCAGGTTGTCTAATTGTTTCATCTCAAAAACCTTTTATGTTGTTATCCTGTAAATAAAAATTAAATTTGTTATTACCAGTTAGTGGTATTGAATATTAATTTTGTATTCCGTAAGTTTATAGTCCTTACCCACTCTTTATTTATTTAAAAAAATTAACCGGGAGAGTTACAGATAGAAATTTATCAGGTGAAAGTTTTCCTCAATTAATTTCTTATTTCCCAGGACCGGGATTTTAAAAAGTTCTTTGTTCTCAAAAAAACAAAATCATATTTTAAACCAATAAACCTCCCTGCACATGAAAAAACAAACACTCACCGATCAACGCCAGCTAATACAAATGGCTCACAGTATTATTTTACAAGACGGATAGTATTACTAATTACAAAAATCAGAACCATACTGATTTTTATCCTTCTTCTTAGTTAGAATCACAAAATTTTGTTTCAGGAATTTTCAATTTCTGAAATCGTCATTTGGTTTTTTTACCATAATTAAAATCATTTTTTATGAATGATTTTGTATTTATTAAAATCGGTAAAAAATTTTCAAAAATTTATTTAGCTGAGATAAAGTATGCCGAAGCTGTAAAAAAATATGTACGTATTGTGACCTCTAAAAAAACGTATCTTATTCTTGCTTCCATGTGCATGGTAGAAAAAGTATTACCTGCCAACCAGTTTTGCCGGATACACCGCTCTTACCTCGTATCCCTGGAGCATACTACGGATTTTGATAACGAAGTGGTATATATAGGAGATAAAATATTTCCTATCGGAAAGCAATACAGAGGCATTCTTCAACAGCGGGTGATCACCTTGTCTAATGACAGAACAGAATTCATTCCTGATAATGATGAGGCCGGCAAAATTATCGCGAAAATCAACGGTTCGGACTATTCGGCTAATCAAAATAATGGGCTCTGAACTTTTAGTGAAGGTAAACAAGTCATTCGTTCCTTATTTGCGTGTGTTGGTGAATTATTTTTAAAACTCCCTTTCATCTTTTCTATTTTAGGATTCTTAATTAATGACCTTGAATCCTAAAAAATTATTTCTGCTTTTTTTCCTGGTACTGTTTATCGGTCATACTTTTTCGCAAACTGTTCCGGAAAAAATTAAAGATAATTTTGCCCATGCAGATTCATTGCCTCTCAGATTTCCGGGTCTTATTTCCTCTTTTGAAAAAATAATTTTAGTAAGTATCAAACAACAATTCAGAAATAATTTGCCGGATTCCATTCGTTTCATAAAAGGATTGCTTCCGCATATCCCGGGAAATATTTTTCAGCGTCCTGTTCATCTGTTGACCGCTGGTGTTGATTATTCCGGCTTTATGGATAGCTCGTATTTAAACCCGGGCAGGGAATATTATATTGGCGATTTTCACACAACAAGCAATTGGCTGGTGGCGGGTATAGCTTTCGACTTTTCGTATCAAAATCAAACCTGGTCCGATATCGACGCCGGGAACCACGACCGGGTTTCCTTCCAATACGACAGAAATAATTATATAACCAGGTTAAAAAAAATGCTCGCAGGCAAGGTTGATCCCGCAGCTCTTTTACAAAAAATCCCTGATCCGCTTTTACAGGTAAAGCAAAATGCAATCACTTCTCTTAAATCTGATCTCAACCAGCTTGATGAGAAGTATCATCAATTGCTTGGGAACAAAATAGGAGAGTTGGGCAACATGGAAAATTTATTTGAGCGTGATATTTTATCGCTTCGTAACGAATTTTTAAAAACAGATTATGTTGCCGCCATCAAACAAAAAGAAGAAAGGCTGGAAGAATTGCAGAACCAGAAAAATACAGGGAAGATTGTTAATAAAGATGAATGGAATGCTTTGACCGGTGAAATAACCAGGATGAAGGGGGTACAGGAAATGGTCAGCAAAATTGAAGAGCACAAAAATCGCTGGAAATCTTCCGGTCTTCTGAAAAAAATGAAAGATTGGGACCTTTTAAAGAATCAGAAATTATCAGCCCTGATCAATGATCCGTCAACCATAACAAAACTGGCAAAGCAATATTTAAATCTGAATGGCCTGCAGAAATTGTTTTTAAAGATTACGAAAATGAATGCCGGGCAAAATGTTTTTTCCTCCGGCTCTTTGTCATTAAATCATTTTTTGAACAATGGAATTACTACGGAGTTCCTGAATAATAACAAATATCTGATGTTGCTTGTTGGTAAGCAAAAAGACAATGTCTCTTTATTTGATCTGCCCTATGTCAATAATATTCTATCAAATAGCGGTCCTGCAAAAGCTGTTCAATTTGGCCTTGGAAGCAATGAAACCGCGCATTCCCATGTCTCTCTCTCATCCTTTCAACAATCAGTGGCTCCATTAAATGGATTGAGTTTCGCAAATGCTATCCGCCAGGTTTTAGTTACAACACTCAGTAATGAAATTCCGATAGGACAGAAAGGAAACCTGGTAACCGAGCTTTCCCGGTCAGCTACAAATTACAGTAATACGGATTCAGGAAGGAATAAATCCGATGTTCAGAAAATCTTTTCAGGGAATGATCTTCTTCAGGACCTGGCATTTGCCATTAAATATGAAGATGAATATCCTGGTATTGATCTTAGTTACCAGTTTCATGTCAATCACACGGCCAATGGCTATAACAATCCGGGAAATATTTTTTTAAGCCATGGGAGTGATGAGATCGGGATAAATGCACGCAAATCATTTTTAAAGAAAAAACTGCAATTGTCCCTGAGAACGGATGTGAGAGAATATAAATACAATGAAAACCTGGACAATAAATGGAGGAGCCGGTATTCAGTTCTCGATGTAAGATGGAAAATGCGAAAAGGGCAATACTTCGGACTGCGGTATACTCCCAACAGAATGGTGCAAATTAATCGCGACGATAAGTTTGTTATGACCAGTATTTCAAGATTAGCGGCGGAAGCGAATTTGTCAAAAAAGATCATTTCAGTTTATTACAGAAATTATATTAATCTTTCTTACCAGAAAAACAGATACCAGTCAGGTACTGGTCCTGTTTTTAACCGGTCGCTGATTTTTTCCAGTTATCAAAGTGTAACAATTGATAAGAAGATTATTTACCTGAACCTGAATTATAATTCCTCAAACAACAATTCCCGGTTTGCTTATTTCAATTCATCGCTGACATCCGAAGCGGGTACATCCTATTTATTATTTGGTAAAATAAGTGGTTCGTCCTCCCTTGGCTATAACAGTGTTCAAAACTGGTATCAGCAAATTGGAATACGACAAAGTTTATCGGGACAATTGGGGAGCAGGTTTATCATGCAGCTTCACATAGATGCAAGAAAGAATTTAAGATTATACCAGCCCTTGTTATATGGATTGATAAGGGCGGAAGTCAATGTACAATATTTACTAAAAAGATAAATAATAATAGTGTCAAGACGCTTACTATATCATTCTCTGCCGGTTTTTTTCATTCTGTTTTTCTCCGGTTTAAAAGCACAGATCAGTTTTAATTTTTCTCCGGCCATTTATGGTCAGACGATTGATGGCCTGGTATATGTGCAAATCATTAATTCTTCAGACCTGGATCTAAAAGGATTTGTAACAATCAAGGTTCATGAAATTTCAGGACAGGATGTAGTTTCAATCAGAACCACCAGCTTTCTTATCAGGCAGGGTGCAAATAATATCAGCAGGGAAGCATTTTCAAATGCGAGGTTCATATTTGGGAGAAATAACTTCGGCTCTGTTCTGAATGAAACCGGGAGATTTCCTGAGGGAGAATACGAATATTGTTTTGAAGCAGACATTTCTGAATCAAAGCAAAGCCAGTTGCCTCCTTTTTTTGAAAACTGTTTTGTAAGTAAAATTCAACCGCTTACTCCCTTATTGTTGATTGACCCGGCAGACGGAGATGAACTCTGTAATAAAAGACCGAATTTTTTATGGCAGCCTCCTATGCCGCTCCCGGCTTCTGCAAGATTCCGGCTGATGCTTACAGAAGTTAAGGAAAAACAGGATATTGCCGAAGCGCTTGTTTATAACATCCCGGTCATCAACCAGGGAAATCTTTTTGGAAACAATTTATTATATCCTTCGAATGCTCCCGACCTGAAAGAAGGATATACCTATGCCTGGCAGGTAACCGTCTATACTGATAAAACAATTCTTTCCAAATCAGAAATATGGACATTAAAAATTAAATGCGATGAAAAAAAGCCGGAGATAAATAATGATAGTTACAGGGAATTAAAAGAAACGGATGATGGAAATTTTTATATCGCTGGCAGAGTTCTTCGTTTTTCGTTTAATAATGCCTACAGCAGCGGTCAGCTGAACTATTCAATTGAAAATTTATCGGATCATCGGTCCGAAATAAAAAATTTACCCAGGCTGAAAATGTATCCGGGTCTGAATAAGTATGACCTGGATCTATCCGAATACAGATCATTTAAAGATGGGCAGGAATATTTATTAAAAGTGAAATTAATTAACAGGGAACTGAGGCTGAGGTTCATTTATAAGGACGAATAGTATGAGGAACTGTATAAAAATAATCGGGGTTGGAATTCTGTTAGTCGTGGCAGGCTGCAAACACAAAACCCTGCAACAAAGATTCGCCGGGTTTATCAATGATCCGGCGAATAAAATAACGCAAAAAATAACGGTGGGGAATATAACAGCAACAATAAAATGGATGCCGGCAGGTTATCGCAGGATGATAGATTCCTTAACCGGAGAAAACGATGAGTATGATTACTTCAATGTGAAGTTTGACAAAACAGGAGAAGACAAACCGTCCAGGGAAAAAAAAATGTACCTGGATTTTGACATGCAGAAAGATTTTTCACTGGTGATCGGAAAAGATTCAATTCTTCCGGCAATTTGTCAAAGGATCCAGAATGGGCTCAGCGGTAGTTATGAATATATGCTGGCTTTTGAAAAACAAAAAAAAAATGATGTTGAGAATTTTACCGTAGTGTATAAAGATGAAATATTTGGAATAGGCATCCTGGCATTTTTATATAAACAGGAGGATATAAAAAAAATACCAACGCTGGCAGCTAAATGAGAACCCTCGTTAAATATCAGAAGAAAATTTCACTGTTTTTAATTTTTGCGATGTGCTTACAGCTCATTGCACCTGGTGTCTGCTATGCGCTTACATCAGGACCTTCTCAACCTGAGATGAAGGGTTTTGAACCCATCGGAAATTCAGATATGGTTGATCTTTTTTCAGGTGATTTTTCTTACAACATACCCTTAATGGATGTTGGGGGTTACCCCGTGAACCTTGCGTATCACTCAGGGTCGGGTATGGATGACGAAGCAAGTTGGGTTGGGAACGGATGGGGTTTAAATGTTGGATCTGTAAACCGGCAATTAAGAGGGATACCCGATGATTTTAACGGAACTGATAAGCAGGAGAGGGAAATGAATATGAAAGACCATGTTACGTTCGGAGGAAAATTTTCAATGTCACTTGATCTGCTGGGGATTCCGGTTGACAAAATATTGAAGAAACTTAAAAAAAAGAAGAAACTCAATCTATCCCTGACGTTGAGCGTCGGTCTTAAAGTGGACAATTACAGGGGAATCGGTATGGATCTGGGTGTAAATACCGGGGTAGGTTTAACCGATTATGCTGCAGGCACCAAGACCAATGGAAGCCCTGACACTGCTCAACAAAAAAGTGTTAGTGCTTCGGTGGGTTTGAATTTAAGTTCTATGGATGGAGCGTCCACATCTATTAATGCTTCGATGCTTCGGAATATTGCAAGTGAAATTGATAAGCCCCAAAATCTTTCCCGTTCAATTGGCTTTAGCTATAATTCAAGAGCGGGCTTGTCCGGTATGACCCTTGGCAAATCGTTTAGCTCTATGAAGGAAGTTGAGGAGGATGGAGTTAAAGGTCTTAAAAAAGCTTTTGTATCGAATTCAAACTCTTTCATTTCATTTAATGGTGATTCTTATTCACCAACCATTGATCACCCCACCATTAATAACTCATTTACTTTTTCGTTTAACGTGGGAGGAGAAATCCAGGTTGCGTACCTGGGGCTTGGCGTTACGGGCTTTTATTCAAGACAAACTATTTCGAAGAAATTCATAAGTTCTCCTGCCTACGGTTTCTTACATAGTGAGAAAGGGAAGGATAATCCCGATGCGCTCATGGATTTAAACCGTGAAAAAGATATACCCTATTCCAGCCAGGTAAAATATTTACCGATCCCCATACCCTCTTACGATCTTTTTACTGCGACCAGCCAGGATGGTGGCGGTCAATACAGACCTTACCGGGGGAGTTCCGGTGTTTTCTTTGATAAAAAAGTAGAAACGAACAGTAATGATTTTTCTTTAGGTATTGAACTTGGCGCAGGCACATACTTTGATGTTGGCGCTGACTTATATTTTCAAAACATAAAAACAAAAACCCAAAAATGGATAGATCGGAACAATTTCCTTTCAAAAGGCGATTTTCAAAATAGTTCAACTGATCCGGCCTATGAGAACACGTATTTTAAAAGAGTGGGTGAGCCTGTACCTTATGATAAGGATTATGTTTCGAAAATTAAAAACACAGGTCCCGTCGCCGTATCACTTCCTTCCAGGATCAGTAATGGCAAAAATGGAGCTGAGACATCTGATAAATTAAGAACAAAATCATCAGTGAATGGCGAAGATATTTCCGTTTTAAAAAGAGATAAACGGGAAGTCAGAAATACAACCTTTAGTTATTTAACCGCCAAAGAGGCCTCAAATCACGGCCTCGATAAAACGATAAAAGATTATGATCCCGACTCTTTATCATTTGGCGGTTGTAATACCGGCGGAATCAGGAATTCATTCCAGCGGGTGAGTAATTACAGGAAGGCTCATCATATTTCTGAAATAACAATTACCGGTGATGATGGAAAACGATCAGTGTATGGTATTCCTGTTTATAATACTTACCAGGAGGAAGTATCATTCAGTGTGCCGCAGAATCTTTTAGTAAGAAAAAAAGGGCTGATCAATTATGCAAACGGAGCAGATAATTCCACCGGCAATTCAAATGGCCTTGAACATTATTACAGTAAAGAAATAACACCGCCTTATGCCACATCTTACCTTCTTACCTCTATTTTATCTCCTGATTATGTCGATGTAACAGGAAATGGAATTACAGATGATGATCTTGGTACGGCCGTAAAATTTAATTATTCCAAATTGGCTCCTCTTTTTAAATGGCGCACACCTTATGCATTCGGGCCGGACACAGCCAATTATAATGAAGGTTTTTTGAGTGATGCATTGGATGATAAAGCCAATTATGTATATGGTGAAAAAGAAGTCTGGTATCTCCATTCAATAGAATCAAAAACAATGCTGGCACAATTTGTTGTTGAAGACCGCCGGGATGCTTTGGGAGTTATAGATTCCAGGGGTGGGGTAGATACGCTTCATAAACTAAAAGTATTAAAAGAAATAAGGCTTTATTCCAAATCTGATCTGCGCTTAAATGGAAATGATCCTTCAAAAGTGATTCCCATAAAGGTGGTTCATTTCGTTTATGATTATTCTATTTGCAGAGGTCTTCCCAACAATGTTGATCATCAAGGCAAGCTGACTTTAAAATCTGTTTATTTTACGTTTGGTTTGAATAATAAAGGCAGGTTAAATCCCTATAATTTTCAATACGACACTTCTTCTTACAATTTTTATAACTACAGGCAATATGACCGTTGGGGAAATTTTAAAGACGCGTTCAATAACCCCGACAGTTTGAATAATTCAGAGTTTCCCTATGTTCTCCAGGATACGATGACAAATCATTTTGCTTCAGCCTGGCAATTAAATAAGATCACTCTTCCATCCGGCGGCAGTATCAACATCAATTATGAATCCGATGATTATGCGTATGTACAGGATAAAAGAGCTTCCGAAATGTGTTTTGTAAACGGGATAGGTGCATTGAACTCTTCCACTGGACTTATTAAAGCCGATGACATTTTTATAAACCTGCCGGTCCATGTATTTCCCGGGGAATTAAAGCAGCGATATTTTGAGAACATGGACAAATTGTACTTTAAATTTTTTATTGACCTCGATCACCGTGGCCATTATGAATTTGTTCCGGGGTATGCGAATATAAAAAATAATGTAAATAATATCGTCCCTGCAGAATACGATAATGAGGGCAAGGTAAAAACTGTTAAAATAACGGTTGAAAAGCTTAACAATGTTAACCCAATGACCAGGGCGGGTTGGCAATTCATCAGGACGAGTCTTCCCAAATATGCCTACCCCGGCTCTGAGAATTTAGAAGACAATGGCTCCGTGTTGAAAAAAGCTATTATGGCATTAGTAGCTGCCTTTGGCACCATTAAAGAACTTATCTCTGGTTTTGATAAACGGGCGACAAACAAAGGGTTTTCCAACAATGTTGATCTTACAAAATCATGGGTCAGGCTTTGCTCTCCCACCTGGAAAAAAATGGGTGGTGGCTCAAGAGTAAAAAGGATTGACATTTCTGATGATTGGGCAACGATGTCCGGTACCACGGGTGCGAAAACTGCAACCTATACCCAGTTGTATGATTATACTGCTAAGGATGCCGCGGGAAGACCGATTTCAACCGGGGTTGCTTCTTATGAACCCATGTTAGGCGGTGACGAAAACCCCTTTCATCAACCTGTTCGTTATAAAGAAAAGCAATTTCTTGCGCTGAACAATTATTATTATATCGAGGAACCATTCTGCGAATCATTATTTCCTGCAGCGAATGTTGGATACAGCAAGGTTACCGTAAAAACGATCGGGACTGGCGACCCGGAATCGACTAATAGGACAGGGACAGTGGTCAGCGAATTTTTTACAGCGAAGGACTATCCCGTAAAAGTTGATATACTCGGTCTGGAACAAAGAAATACCGCAACGGATAAATTATTGAAACTGATCGGTGGCATTTCGTTTAGCATGGTCGGCTTGTCACAGGGATATTCCATTGAATTAAACGATATGCATGGCAAGCCCAGAACGGTAAATGTATTTAATAAGTCCGGTCAGAATATTTCAAGTGTGGAATATTTCTATAAGACAGCAAATGAGTTCGCGGAAAAAAAAGAATTAAGAAATGATGTGAAAATGATTGATGGAACCGGTACCGTCTCCGATGGTACTATCGGAATGGATGTGGAAATGTTCACAGACATGCGGCAGCAGACCACGGATAATCTTGGGGTGAGTGTTAAAGTAAGCGGTGGAAGCGGGGCCATACTTGTTTTTCCTCTTCCTTTTGTCTTTCCCGGCATAGGCGTCAACTATGACAGGCGATCATACAGAGCTTCTTCTACAATTAAAATCATTAACCGTTTTGCCATTCAGTATAAGGTTAAAAAAATGGAAAATGGATCTACCATTAATTCGGAAAATTTATTGTGGGATGCAGAAACCGGGAATGTTTTACTAACCAAAACACAAAATGAGTTCGATGACCCGATATATTCCTTTGCATACCCTGCACATTGGATCTATGACCGCATGGGCCAGGCTTATCAAAACCTGGGAACCATTTTAGCTGATTTTTCGAGTGATGCAAATGGAACAATCAGCAATTCCCAATACAATGATCTTCTTGTTCCGGGCGATGAATTGGTTAACATTAACTCTGCAGCTAAATACTGGGTTATTAATTCGCCCGTTAATAATTCCTATCAAAAAAGAATAATCGACGAACATGGAATTATACAGTCAGTTAATGGAATTACTGTTAAACTTATTCGTTCCGGAAGAAGAAATATGGCCAATACGGCCATTGCCACAATAAGCTCATTGAATAATCCGATTGTCGGAGATAAATTGGACGTAACCCAGCTCACTAAAATTTTAGACGCCAAAGCTACTGTCTTCAGTGAACAGTGGAGTGTACCGGTGAGCAGTAACCCTTACCAGGCAAATTTTGGACAGCAATGTACTGATCCTTCCTGCCTGGCCACTTTTCTTAATGCAGCCATATGCACACAGGTTCCCCAGGAAGGCAGAAAAAATCTGTATGCAATTCAAACCGATCAGCAACAGGCAGGTTCCATCATGAAAAGTTTTATAGAACAGGGAGGAAGCTTGTTGGATGGCAACTGCTTTTATAGTTTCAATAATGGTCTTCCTGCTGATTCAATGAACTACTACCTGAATTCGCCACACACAACGATGATTGGCTGTACACATCTCGTACAAGTGCTTGCCGGGGACACAGCCACTCTTGGAAATTGCAAACTCATTTTTGATTCTGTGAATAACAGTACACAGTCGATCACTGATTATAATAATTGCATGGATATAAAACCGGCCGGTTATGTGCCGCCCTGCAGCGGAATTGGGTGCAGCCGCGAAGGGTTCAGGATAATAAATGACAGTTGTGGCTTTACTTTAAGAAAGGTAGCGATAGTTTTTTCCGAAGGATGTTACCATGATTCCACGCTATACGATATTTTTAAAGTTCATACTGTTTGTTCTCCTGTAAATGTCAGTGGTTGCCAAAGCCCCGTAAGCGGTTCTTTCAATCCTTACTACAAAGGTATCCTGGGTAACTGGCGTCCAGAATCACAATTCGTTTACCAGGTCAGTCGTGAAAATATTCCGGGCAATACCAGTATCCTTGGTAACACGAATATCCGCAAATCAGGAGCATACAGTGTCTTTAATCCATTCTGGAAGTATAATACCTCAAATACAATTTGGGAACAAAATCCATTCAATGATGAAAAATGGATCGCGGCGAACAAGGTGACTTATTTTAACAGTAAAGGGTTGGAAATTGAAAATAAAGATGCATTGAACAGATATAGCTCGGCTCTTTTTGGCTATTTAGAATCGATGCCTGTAGCGGTTGCTTCGAATTCAAGATACAGAGAGATAGCATTCGATGGATTTGAAGATTATGGATTTAATGTTGAATGTAATACGGGCGATACATGTAATAAAGGACATTTTAATTTCAAAAAACTGCTCAATGGAAGTTCGATCGATACAACCAGTTTATATGCACATAGCGGTAAATATAGTTTGAAACTAAATGGCAGTGCCTCGGTTGTTAAAACGGTATATCTGGGCGATATCACCAGCCTGTTCAATTATGATAATTCAGGACAGTACATTTTGCGGGCAAACGAATTAGCAAAGGGGTTTTCGCCCATACCGGGTAAAAAATATGTATTAAGCTTTTGGGTAAACGATGGAAGTCCCCGGGATCCCTCAACGAATGTACAGGCCACTATAAATGGCATTAGCCTTATAACCAATCTTTCGAAATGGCCCATTGTGGAAGGATGGAAAAGAATTGAAGCGCAATTTGTCGTTCCGGCAGCCACAACGTCCTTTACACTGCAGTTACAATCTTCCGGGACAGTTTACCTGGATGATATAAGAATTCATCCTTTTGACGGGCAGATGAAATCATTTGCTTACGATCCTTCAAGCCAGCGGTTAATGGCCGAGCTCGATGAGAACAATTTTGCAACTTTTTACGAATACGACGATGAAGGTATCCTTATCAGGGTGAAGAAAGAAACAGAAAGAGGAATTATGACTATTAAAGAAACAAGATCATCATACAGAAAACATTAATGATGAAAAAGAGTTTTATAAAAATAGCAGGTGGAATTACTTTAGTAATCGCACTTGTATTGATCTACACGGTCTCGGTCACTCAAACTGCAAGGCCGGCGAAATACCCCGATAAAAAAATGGCGGCAACAGTTGCTGATGCGACTGATACTTCTGATGTTGGCGAGCCAACCGGGGATGACCCCTGGAAAGAATTGGACCATCTTGTAAAGGCATATTATATAGAGAGGGGATATTATACCAGGGAACCATAAAACTTTTCGACGGCAATGGCGATGAGGATAAGTTATTGGAGGAAAATCCTTTTGAATACAGTTTTTTCAACAATGAATACTGTTACAGGTTTGGACCGCTGGAGGTAGTAAATAAAAAAAGTTATACTGTTATAGTTAACCACGATGATAAGATAGTGGCAGTAGTACCTAAAATGGCCGAAAAAATAAAGAACAAGGATCTGTTCAGCCTCGCTGGCTTTAAAAAAATAATCGAGGAACAAAAAGCGAATATAAAGGTCACCCGGGCCGGGAATGAAAAGATACTTACCCTTGATAGCATACAGGATCCGGATATCCAGGGTTACAGAATCTATTATTCTCCGCAAACATACCAGGTAAGAAAGATGCTTATTGGAATGGTCAGGCTAACACCTCTTGATGAAGGATCTGAATCTGGTCAAAAATCGAATGATGAGAAAAAAAAGGAGAAAGCAAAGGAAGGAGAAGAAAATGAGGATGAAGGCATCGATACGTATTATTATTTCGTGGAAATAAATTACCAGCTCATCAAGCCTCTTTCATTGCATGCAGGAGAATTTAATCCTGAAAATAAATTCGTAAAAATTAATGGAAACCAGATCGGGCTGACCCGGGAGTTTGAGAAGTACCGGTTATTTAATTCAGAGGAACCCTGATAGTGATGAACACATATTCTGACTATAGAAAACCCTGCGGAAGTTTTTTAAGAAGAATATTTCTGATTGCTTTTATATTTCAAATAATAGCAATTGAAAAAGCATTTGCGATCGGGGAGCCCTATGTCAACGAACTCAAAGGCGCACAGGTAGCAGCTGGCAATTTTTTTACTGTCTCGGATGAAAAATTCAATAATTCTTCTTCGTGGAGCCTTATTCAACAAAATATCTCGGTCAACGATATCGTCTCCTTTGAAATTAATTTCGATACTACGATCTATTTCTATAACCAGCCATTTGATTGCACCCTGGGTTTCAAAATTTATATCTACGGCAACCAAAGCGACACCAGCCAAGTCACTGACTCTGTCACCTACGCCAATATAAGCCTGAAAATAAAATACGATACAACTACGGGGAAGGCATATAAAGGTATTGCGCTTTATAAATTCGCCGGCGTATATAAGTACAAAGTAAAAATTCTGAGTATTAGTTCTCCCCAGCTTAGCCCCATTCCGGCGATATTCAGGCTCAAGGGACAGATCATTGTTGACCGTAAATATAATTTTTCGGATAATAGTACAGACATAACCAGGTATGAGGTTATAAACGGCAACCAGCTAAAATTGCAATGGACGCCGTCAAATTATCCGGGTGCGGAAATGTTTGATATAGAATATACCCATATTGATCTTTCAAGCCAGGTGGCTGCTTCCATTGCAGTCTATCAAAGCGGAAGCGATTATAATGTTCCTGCTGATTCGCTAACTAAATGGTTTAAAAATAATGGAACCAGGATAACCACCTCCGCTTCTGAGTATCTCCTGAATATTCCTTACGACAGCGGATATATTTTATTTCGCATGAGAGGAATACAAATTCATTATCCCGATGATGTTCGCTGGGAAGGAAACTGGAATTATAGTGCAAAATCGGTCTCTTCCAATTGCACCAGTGGCTGCCCTACGGGGGTTGTTTTTTTTGCAGGACACGAAGTTTCTCTGAACTGGCAATATTCTGTAACCTTCGCCGAAGAGGGGAAAAGAAAAGAGGTGATCAGTTATTTTGACGGCAGCCTTCGAAACCGGCAGTCTGTTACAATCAACAGTACAGATAATAAAACAATTGTCCAGGAAAGTATTTATGATGTACTGGGCCGCCCTGTCGTGAATATACTTCCCGTTCCTGCCAACGACAGTACGCTGCATTATTTTAAAGGGTTCAACAAAAATAATAGCGGCGATCCCTATAGCTTCTCAGATCTTTCATATGACTCATGTACGACCAATGCTGCAGAAATGAAAAATACTTCGGGAGCTTCAAAATATTATTCAGGAAATAATTCATTCCTCAGCGCTTTTTATTATGCCAAATACATCCCCGACGCCCAGAATTATCCGTTTACTGTTACAGAATATATGTCGGATAATACAGGCCGCATCAAAGCACAGGGTGGCGTTGGGCCCACCTTCCAGATAGGATCAGGTCATCAGACAAGTTATTTCTATGGAAAGCCTACTCAAACAGAATTGGATCGATTATTTGGATCGGAAGCAGGTAATCCCAGTCATTACCTGAAAAATATGGTGGTTGATCCGAATGGGCAGATCAGTGTAAGCTATGTTGATGCAAGTGGCAAAACAATTGCAACGGCACTTGCCGGCGCGGCGCCTGATAATATGCATCCCCTGCCTTCCGCCAACGGCGCCAGTGTACAGGTAACAAATGAGTTAATGGGCCCCCTGGATTTTTCACAGAACAGCAGTGATTATTCTATTTCTGCTTTTTCTACTTTCCTTGCACCTGTAACGGGAACCTATGTATTGGATTATAAAATCGATCCCTTACGCTATGAAAAACTATATGGACCCAATAAGGATAGCGTCATTTGCAGTAATTGTTATTATGATCTGGAAATAACAGTAAAGGACAATTGTGAAAATATCCTTAGAACGGAAACAAGATCTGCAGGGAATGTTTTTGATACAGCCTGTGGAAATCCAGGGGGAGCTATCCAGGATACCATTAGTGTGGAGATAAATAAAATTGGCGAATACTATGTTTCGTATGTTCTGAAAATAAGCCGGGACGCTCTGAATTTTTATGACAGCGTTCACCTTGTAAAAAACTCCGACATTAAGAAACTGAATTTCTTTTTACTTGAAGAACTGAAGCAAACTGATTTTTATGGTTGCTACGGCAATTGTGAAACCTGCCTGGATAAATTGGGAGCAAAGCCGGATTTTTTCCTGATGTTTAAATCTTTATATGTAAAGGACTCGGTTTCTTTTGGCATAGAAGATTCTGTTTGGGTGCTTTCCTTGTACGATTCCCTGCTGGCACATTGTCAATCCATTCAATCTGAATGTGTGCCCCAGAACGTTTGTGATGAACGATTGCAAATACTGAAAATGGATGTTTCACCGGGCGGTCAATATGCTTTGTATGACAGCAGTTATCATTTATTGGAAATACCGATCAACGTGCTTGCCCGGAGAAATGAAATTTCATGGTTCCCTGATGAATCCGGGATTCGGGATTCGGTTACATTATTTACAATAGAAGGGGAGGACTCTGTAAAGATCGATGTCAAAAACCTGGGCGATTCCATGTTTATTGCTAACTGGAAAGATTCATGGGCCGATTCATTAGTGAGGCTGCATCCTGAATACTGTTATTACCTGTGGTGTCTTGCCAATTCAAACAGTTATGAATTTGATAAAGAAGTGGAAGATTGGATTGATGCAGATACTGTCATGTCGATGGGTTGGTTTGATCCGGATAACTATTATGCGCTATTAGATCATGATCCATTTTTTACAAATGGTGGTCTTGGAGTGGGATTATATAATAAAATGAAAGATAGCCTGCGGCTATTCTCAAGACGGCATATTCGGTTAGGGGCCAGCGATAAAAATATTCTTCAGTTTGTGGATATTGTATTGTATTGCAAAAATCAAACGAATGGATGGAATGAGTGCCATCCCGACAGTGCCTGCCGTTCACGAAACAGGGAATGGTTTTTATACAAAGAGCTTTATTTAAATCTGAAGCAGCAATTTTATGAGGAAGCAAGAAGAACCAGCGCTGATCCGACTTTTTCAAATTGTACTAATTGTCATATTGGTAAAGATCTGTTGCAGTCATCGGAAATTGTCTGTAATGCGCCTCCTCTATCCGATTTTTCCTTAGTTGATTCTCTCGGAACTAAACAATATATTTTTTATAAGGATCACATTACCGGCGTCACGCACGATTTGATCGTGGATGTAGAATTCAGACAAAATTCATTCTTACCGCCGCCGGCTCCCCCATACACATTGGATACTGTAAGCAGAATATTTCAAGCCGGGGATTGGTTTAAATGGATCGTTTATACTTCTGAACAATCCGATTTCAGGATCATCAATGTCAGGTGCCCGGGCGATACTTCATACGTTCCATTTAACGATTCACTTTGCAACTACTATTGCCCGGGCGGAATCTACAATCCTTATGACAGGGATAGTATTTCTTTTTATATTGAATATGGAAATCCAAATACCCCTCCATCAAATACCCCTTCCGGTTATGCAGGTTGTCAGTTTTATTCAATATTCGATCTGGCCAAGGGTCCGGATTCATCCTGCAAATTTTTTAATGTTTGGGTCTGTGTCTATGATTCAACCTGCCCAATGGGCGGCGTATGCCATGGCGGTCCTTTTTATCCTTCGCATTGTCCGGCTTCAGGCAATGATACCTTGTATAGAAATAAAATTCGCCGCTATCCCGAATATGTAAATACGGATGATTTTATAAATGGTGTGTTAGGAAGCAGCCCGCAACAGAATTCACAGGCTAATGAACAACAGATACTGGATGAATGCCATTCAAATTGTGAAACACAAGCCGATGTCTGGATAAATACTTTGCGAAGATGTTCAACAGATTCTGTAAAACTGGCGCAGCTAAAAGAAGCCCTGATCGATATCTGCTCAAAAGGATGCGTTCAAGCTAATCCTTATGGCGCCTCCTCTATCCCCATTTCAATTACGGCGACATATCACAGTTTTGAAGAAGCCATTGAAGGCATACTGGGCCCGGGGGCTATCAACGATTCCTGCACTGCGGAATTATTAAGCAATCCTTATCCACATGACAGGCAGCCGGTGTATGTGGACAGGGTTATTATGGAAACGGATTATGGTATCTGTCATAAAATAAGTTTACGCAAACAAGCCTGGCTCTCATCCGGCTTTACGGGATCTTTCCATCAATACCTGGAACAAACTTATGGAAGCAGTTATCAGCTTGACTCACTTGAATTAGATGACATGTTGAATGCCTGTACAAATTGTAATGGCATTTTGAAGAATGATATTGTGTTGCCATTGATCTTTGATCCTGCATCATCCGATTGCCTGCATTGTGATAGTTTGCAGGCTGCGCTTTCTTCATTCCAGAATAAATTCCCCGCTCTTGACTCTACCAACCCCGATTATGAAATACTATTCACTAATTTCTTTAACCATCGGCTTGGTTTTGCCTTGACTTTTGATCAATACAAGATCTTCCTTGACAGCTGCTCCGCTAATCAATCATACGCTGCTGTTCTATGTAATCAGCCAGCCGCTACTGAAGATACTGTCAATAATAATAGTTGTGTTATTGAATTGTTTGCTACGGCATTAACCAATGCTACCAATACATACGTGGCATATATTGATTCTGTTCGTCGTGATTTTCGCAGTGCATGGATGACAAAATGCAT
>Ga0184636_1000041_pt1 | contig 28697 bp, 29 predicted proteins | sample PLM3_60_b2_FD_133164 | JGI IMG/M metagenome (GOLD analysis project Ga0184636, IMG submission 133164) | Groundwater sediment microbial communities from an aquifer in East River, Colorado, USA - PLM4_90_b2 | ecosystem: Environmental > Terrestrial > Soil > Riparian zone | place: USA: East River... | reverse complement strand
TGTTTTTTATATTCTTTTAACGCGCCGCCGGTATCGGCGGTAATCGCCCAGACGTTCTTATATTTCTGACCCAGTTCAACGATGGTATCGCCGGACACCGACCGGGCGGATAAAAATTCACCGAAGTTAAACGTTACTTTCATGACTATTTGCCCCCAATCTTGGCATATCCGGCTTCGATGTCAGCCATGGCTTTATCCATATCAACTTTACTCAACGCCCCCGCGTGCCAGCCGAGGTCATGTTCCATGAACTTGACCCCCTTGCCTTTAGTGGTGCTGGCGATGATAACGGTGGGCTTTGAGTTGGTGATGGGCGGGAGGTTATCCAGCGCGTCAACAATCTGCGTCATGTCATGGCCGTCTATCTCGACGACGTTCCAGTTGAAAGCCCGCCATTTATCGCTGTAGGGTTCGAGAATCATATAATCGCCGTCGAAGCTGGTCATCAGCTGCTTGTTGCGGTCGACGACGCCGACCAGGTTCCCCAGTTTATAAGAGCCGGCAGTATCCGCCGCCTCCCAGACTTCGCCTTCGCAAGTCTCGCCGTCGCCCATCATGCAAAAGACGCGGTGCTTTTCGCCTTTCTGCTTGGCGGAAAACGCCAGCCCGGCCGCCACTGCCAGCCCCTGCCCGAGCGAGCCGGTAGAGCATTCCACGCCGGGGAGCTGGATTTTACACGGGTGCATGCCGTAGGCGCTGTCCAGCTGCCCGTAGGTTCTGATAATTTCATCGTAATTAAAGTAGCCCCTTAAAGACATGGCGATATACATACAGACCGCGCCGTGTCCCTTGCTTAAAAGGAAGCGGTCGCGCGTGGGATTCTTGATATTCTTCGGGTCGACGTTCATGCCGTGGTGATAGAGCCCGATAAGCAGGTCGGTCATCGATAAGTCGCCGCCGATGTGCACTATCCCGTCATAATTCCCGCATAAATTAATCAACTTCTTGCGCATTTCATACGCCAGCGTTTGCAGGCGCTTCACTTCTTTGGGGTCGGCCATAAGTACCTCCTAGGGTTTTATTAATATCTTAATGGATTTCCCTTTTTTATGCAGTTCGAAGGCTTTTTGTATGTCTTTAAGCGGAACGACATCGGTAATCAGGGATTTAAGCTCAAGCTTGGGGAGCATGGCTAAAGCGCGCGGGAAGGAATAAGGCGACACAAAAGTTGAAGTGATGGTGAGTTCCTTGGCGTACATGAGGAAGGGAGAAACGCCGATTTCCACATCCTTGCCATAGACCGCTGCCCAGAGAATCAGGCCTTTATTGTCCGCCAGGTTGATACAATCCTTGGCGGCTTTGATGCTGCCGCTGGCATCAATAACGACATTGAAGCCGCGTCCGTCGGTCATTTTCTTGCCGACGGCGATTATATCCTCTTTAAATGGGTCAACAGTAACATCGGCGCCCAGCTTTTTAGCGAGGGCGCGCTTTTCAGCGATAGGCTCGGAGAGGAGAGTTTTAGCGGCGCCGGCCTTGAGAGCCATCTCCAGGCAGAGTAAGCCAATAGGACCTCCCCCGCATATAGCCACGCTGCTGCCGGTGGTGACTTTACTTTGGTCAATAGCGTGCACCGCAACGGATATCGGCTCCAGTAGCGCACCGATGTCTAAAGAAACTTCATCCTGCAAGAGATAAACAGCGCTTTCGGGATAAACGGCATATTCCGCGAATGAACCCGAAGACCCTTCGCCAGTGCGGCAAAAATGTTCCATGCCGTTCTGGCAGTAATAGCAGTGACCGCAGGCGCTTCGGAAGTTCATCGCCACGCGCTGCCCTACTTTAAAACCATTTTTAATGTTTTTTCCTATTTCAGCGATGGTGCCGGAGGCCTCGTGCCCGAGGATGCGCGCCTGTTTATATGCCTCCGGCGGCATCAGGCCGAACCGCTGTTCCAGATTCTCCGGGTCGGTGCCGCAGAGGCCGGCATAAGCGATTTTCACTTTTATCTGGTTGGGAGCCATAATTGGGTCGGGCACTTCTTCCATTTTTATAATACCGGCTTCCCGGGTAACAGCAGCTTTCATGGTGTTTGCCTCCAAATAATGATTGGTTACTTCTTAGGCGGTTTGCCGATTTTCCTGAACTCTATCGCTATCCCGCCCAGGGGCGTGGGGTCGGAGTAAAGAAAACCACCGCCACCCTCCTCCCGGGCTAGCGTCCAGATGCCGACGCCGCTTTTCTTAAAATTAGCTATTTCGGCATCGAGGTCGTACGTTAAAAAGCCGATGTGGTGCAGTCCCTCGCCGGTTTTATCCAGCGACTCTTTAAGCGCCTGGTTGCCCTTGGTGGGTTCCAGTATCTCCAGTTCAACTTCGCCCATTTTGGCGAAGCTGATGGTAGTCGTCCATTCGGCAGGTTTGCCGTGTAGTTCACCTTTAAATGGAATCGAAAAAATCGGCGGTTTACCCGGTTTAACGCCCGGCGCGGTGAAAGGCCCGATGCCTAAAGACTCAAAATACTTAATCGCTTTCTTTATATCCTTAACAACAACCCCTACATGCTGGAGTTTGGCGAATGATTTCTTTTTGGCCATAACGGCTCCTTTCTATGTATCACGATATAACGGCGCGAACGGCACTAATCATCAGTGTAGCCATACATGGTAAAAGTGTCAAACCAGAGTTTTTTCCCCGCCCTGTAACAAACATTTATTTCATAAAAGGCATTATCACGCCCTTAATATAACCGGGCGTTCTTTTCAAATTGTCCTGGAAGGCCAGGTCAATATCTTCCAGTTTATACTTATGCGTGACCAGTTTTTTCATGGGGAAGACGTTGTTTTTTACCGCCCACATAGCGCGCACCAGCTCGCTCTGGTAGTCCGTAGACATGCCGATGCCCTGCGGGCTGTAGATGATGGGGCACTTTATCCAGCTGAACAACTCGTAGGTGTCCGGGGTCTGGTGCCAGCCGACCATGATAATTTTGGCGCGGTTGGTTTTTATGACTTCGCCGACCATTTTAACGCCCGGCGGATGTCCTACTACTTCAATAGCCACATCCACGCCCCTTCCGCCGGTGATTTTCATAACTTCTTTAACGACGTCCACTTTATTGGGGTTAAGCGTAATAGTCGCGCCCAGCTCTTTAGCCAGCTTAAGGCGTCCGTCATCAAGGTCGGCGACGATATATTCTCTGATTTTAGGGCTGGAAACTCCGGCGATGATACCCAAGCCCATAAACCCCGCCCCAATTTGGAAAACATAGTCGCCGAACTCCGGCGTGGCAGTGCGGGTAATGGAAGTAATGCTCATCAGCGGCTCGCCGAGGGCATATTCAAAAGGAACGCCGTCGGGGATTTTTTCAATGACGGAGCCATGGCCGCGCGCGGTGCGGTTATTGGGGTCGCAAACGGTATAATCGGCGTAGCAGTCCGCCGGCCAGAAGCCGGTAATTCTATCGCCTTCCTTGAAGCCTTTAACGTTCTTCCCCACCTCCACTACCGTGCCCGCCGGTTCGTGCCCCGCCCGGCGCGGGAAGGGATTAAGCTTTTTCATTGCCTCGCTTTGCGAATCCACATAACCCGGCATATCGCTGGAGCAGACGCCGCAGGCTTCAATCTTCACCAGCATTTCGTCGGGGGTGATTTTGGGCGTGGGGATATCCCTTATCTCAAACTGGCGGGGGGCAACGATAAAGGCGGCTTTCATCAGTGGGTCCCTCCTTCAGATAGTAACAGTGTTACACAAGCTGTCCCTGATTTTACTCCTTAGCCCCCTAATCAATCAACATTTCCCACTGTCTATTTGACAGCCCATTAACGATTCTTTATTCTCAATATAGATATATGAAAGAAAACCCAATCTTCAAAGTAGAAATACCCGTCGTGCTGGACGTAGAAGCGGTAGCCAGGCAGCTGCGCACGGGCAGGATGGGCGACCGGCTGGGAGATATCGCTATGGAGCTGGCGGAAACCGCGCGTGAAATAGCCCGCCCTCTAGCGATTTATCGTGTTGCCCAATCCAAAATTATTGATAATGCGACCGTAGACATTGATGGCGTGACGTTTAAAAGCAAGGTACTGAATAAACTCCTGCAGGGTCGCGATACGGTTTATCCATTTATCGTCACCATCGGCAAAGAGCTGGACGAGCTGCCTATACCGCCGCAGGAAATGATGAAGCAATTCGCCCTGGACAGCATTAAGACTGTGGTATTGGTTAACGCCGTGGACTACCTGTCAACATACATCAGTGAAAAATACAACATACCACGCTTCGCCCTCCTTAACCCCGGAGAGATAGAGGACTTCCGCATTAGCGAGCAAAAACCGCTCTTTAGTCTATTTAAAGACCCGCAGAGCCAAATCGGGGTGTCATTAACAGCCGGCGGGGTGATGAAGCCGATAAAGAGCCGGTCCGGATTCATCTTTGCCAACGAGTCGGGATTTTTAAGCTGCCAGCTATGTACGCAGCTGAAATGTCCGGGCCGAAGGGCTAAATACGACCCCGAACTCCAAAAACAATATCTGGCGTAAAAATGAAACAACAACCTGATATCAGATTACCGGTGTTAGGTCGTCTACCTGACGCTATCGCCATAGATTTAGACGGCACGCTGCTAAACAGTCAAACGCAGGTTTCAGCCAGGAATTCCATTGTTCTGGAAAAGTGTCTGGTGCGGGGCATACCGGTGGTTATCGCTACCTCCCGGGCTACCCGCAGCGTCTACCGCCTGCTCGGCGCTGAATTAACGAACAGGTGCTCGCTGGTGGTGCAAAACGGGGCGTTAGGCATCGGCACACCTCCTCTGGCCGGGCGCATCAAAGAGGCAATACCACCCGGAGTGATGCGCGCTTTGATTACCACCATTCTTGAAACGGAACCGGAGGCACGTCTGACTATCGAGTTAGAGGGTTATGTCTTTGGGACAAATCGCCCCCGCCAACCAGAGGATCTCTGGAAAATTAACTCCGCTACTCCGGATATGCAATTATCTCTGGAAGGAGTGATGGACCGGGAGCCAACCAAGTTAGCCGTCGGCGGCCTTGGACGAGATTTATCGCATATCGTTCAGGCGGTTTCCCTTCAATTCGGCGACGTAATATCGGTTGTGCCGGCCAATGATATGACTTTTCTTAATATCACCAGTAAAAAAGCCACCAAACCAGATACGCTACGTCGTTTATTGGCTTCCCGGCAATTCTCTCTCGATAATGTAATCGCTTTCGGCGACGATATTCCGGATGTTGATATGATGAAAACCTGCGGCATCTCTATCGCCGTCGCTAACGCCGTCCCGGAGGTTAAAGCCGTCACCGAGTACTGTACTGCCAGCAACGATGAAGACGGCGTCGCCCTTGCATTGGAAAAAATCCTCAATCTATAATCCGCCAGTCTTCAGTTCAACTTGAATATCCCCAGCAACCAATTTATTATAGGGGGTAGCATGTCAAAAATACCCTCTTAAGGAGGCACATCGCCATGGCTGAATCGAAATACGATAAATACAGGGTAACGTTATCCAGAAAAGGAAACTGGCCCGGCGGCTGGCTGATGAGCGATGAGCTGGTGCCCGGCTGCAACATTAATATCATGTATAACTGGATTAAGGAGCAGCCAAAGCCCAACCCAATGCACCTGGCAATGGAATCGCACGACTACGATGAAGTCATTCTAAACATCGGCACCGACCCGGAACACCCGGAATATCTGGGCGGGGAAATCGAGGGGTACATGGGCGACGAAGGGCATTTAATCACCGCCACCACCGCCCTGTTTATACCCCGCAACGTCCCGCATGGCCGCTTAACCTGGAAGGGCTTTGAAAAACCCCATATCCAGATGGCGATAAAACTGACCGGTAAAATCTAACTATAATTCGGGAGGCTGATATGGCAACAAAAATGCGTGATTATTCCGTACTGGATAAATTCAAGTTCGAAAGGAAGCCGGTCGGCGTTAAATTCACCGCCATTAGACCAAAGGGCATCAAGAGAATCGTTAAAGAGCTTAACTTTTGTGAAATGCTTAAAGAAGCTCAACAAGGTAACGCTTTTTACGTCGCCCCGGATGACTGGGTATGTGTAGGCATAGAGCAGATGATACTGGGCATGACCGAGCCTGACCCGGTGTTAATCAGCGGGGCGCTGGGCGAGGAAGATGTGCTCTTCAAAGGCGCCAACGCCTGCCGCGCCTTGTATAACTACCTCCCATACATGCCTAAAAACTCGGTGCAATATGTAGTCTTCGCGCCGGTAGACAAAATGACCTTCGAGCCAGATTTATTAGTTATCACCGCCGACCTGCCGCAAGCCCAAACGATATTACGGTCGGTCAACTTTTCCACAGGCGAACCGTTCGTCAGTAAAGCGACGCCGGTGATAGCCTGCGCCTGGATTTATATCTACCCTGTGGTCAGCGGCGAGCTGAACTACTACATCACCGGACTTGGTATGGGCATGAATGCCTTGAATATCTTTCCGCCGGGGCTCTTCCTGATTTCCATTCCCTTCCAAAAAATCCCTACGGTGCTGGAAAACCTGGCAGAGATGTCTTATAACCCCAAGCCGGCGCCCGGACCGGGTGGACCAGCCCACCGCAAACGCGTCAACAAACTGCTGGCTGACATCAGAAAGAAGATAAAGGAGTAACATGACAGAACAGAAATACGCTAAATACGTGGCGCCCATACCGTTTCATAAAACGCCGGTTGGACCTTTATTCGGCGTGGGGGCAAAAGACCTGGGGGGCTTAAAGCTCCACGTCATTTACGCCTGCGGCTACAACACCGGCATCACCGGCATGTCCCGCAAACCCCACGTGCATAAATACGACGAAGCTGTATTTTTCATCGGGACGGACCCGCATCACCTTGACGAACTGGGTGCCGAGGTAGAAATCTCTATCGGCGAGCTGGGCAAAGAAGAGAAATATACCTTCGATAAGCCCTTTGTGCTGATTGCCCCGGCGGGACTCTGGCATTGCCCGATAGTCACTAACAAAATCGATAAGCCCTACGTTTGCATGGCGGTCTCACTCACCGGCGAGAGAGAAGACGACCCGCCACCACCCAAGAAAAATGAGGAGGGAAAATAGATATGGATTTGAAAGGCAAAGTAGCATTAGTCACCGGGGGCGGCCGAGGGCTGGGGCTGGCTATAGCGCAGCGACTCGTGAAGGACGGGGCGAAAATAGTCATTTCCGGCCGCAGCAAAGAAACACTGGAGAAGGCTGCCAAAACCTTCCCCAATGGTTCGGTAGCCATTTGCCCGGGAGACGTCTCTAAAGACGCAGATGCTAAAAGGATGGTTGAGGAGACGGTTAAGTTCGGCGGTAAGATAGACGTCCTTGTAAATAACGCCGCGTCGGATGTCAAAGGCCGGGCGGCTGACTTGAAGCCGGACGACTGGCGTTTTGTCATCGGTATCAACCTGACGGGTCCCTTCCTGCTGACGCACTTCGCCATCCCGTATATGATTAAGAACGGCGGCGGCTCGATTATCAATATAGCGTCATTGGGGGGCACGCGCTGTCTGCCCGCCTGCCCGGCTTATAATACCGCTAAAGCCGGCCTCATCATGCTGTCCCAGCAGGTAGCGCTGGACTACGGGCAATACAAGATTAGGGTCAACGCGGTCTGCCCCGGCGGTATTGATACAGAATTACTGGACGAAATGATACTGCCGCTGGCGAAGGCTCTGAAGACTGATAAGCAGGGCGCGTTAGACTACTTCTCGCATAACGTGCCGCTGCGGCGCGTCTCTAAGCCTCAAGAGATAACCGGCATTTGCAGCTTTTTAGCCAGTGAGGAATCCAGCTTTATGACCGGCGCGGCGCTCTTGATTGACGGCGGGGCGGCAATTGTGGACATAAGCGGTGCGGCCGTGAGTGACGCACATATACAGTAGAACTATTGCAGAGCTTACACCCACTTGTTAGAATTACATCTGTAGATTGTACCCCAGTAGCTCAGATGGATAGAGCAGCGGTTTCCTAAACCGCGTGTCGGGCGTTCGAATCGCCCCTGGGGTACCACTTTCCCATTGAAATCATCAATAATGAAGGAATACATACTCTTATAAACGCTACCAATTGGGGCAAAGAGTTATAAGCACCAATGATTAGGATAGGATTCATAATATTAGCTCATAAGAATCCTGCCCAGTTGAGGCGACTGGTTGATAGGCTTACGTCTCCGTTTACCAAGTGTTTCATCCACATTGACAGAAAATCAGATATAAAAAGTTTTCAACTCGCTTTTCGAGATTTAGATAAGGAAACCTACACCTGGCTTAAAAGAGAAAGAAGCCCTTGGGGATCTTTTGGAGCGATACAGGCTACGATTAATGGAATAAAACGCGTGCTTGAAGAAAAGCCTGCTTATGACTATATATTTCTTTTAAGCGGCCAAGACTATCCTATCAAAAATCTAACCTGGATCCAAGATTTTCTTACTGCTAACAATGGTAAGAACTTCATCGAGTATTTTCCATTACCACATGAAGGTTGGAGCGATGGAGGCATAGAAAGATTTGAGTATTATTTTTTCCATTTCTCGGGTAAATGGCTAGCTTTCCCCCTTAATTATTATTACCTTTTGCTGCAAAAAAAATTAAAAACCGTTTTTACTTATCCTCGGATTTTCAATGCGAAAATATTCACTGGCAATCCGGGCTTTTGGTCTAGATTCAAAAAGAAAATGCCTTCAGATTTGAAGCCGTACGGCGGCGCCGCCTATTGGTGTTTAAGTCGAAATGCAGCAAGTTACATCGTTGACTTTTTACAAAGACGAAAAGATATAATACGGCTCTGTAAATATTCTATGTGTTGTGATGAAGTATTTTTTCATACTATACTATTGAATTCTTACTTACGAGATACAATAATCAACAAACTCATCCATTTCATTGATAGGAGTATCATTGCAGCTTCTATTCTAACCAGTGATGATTTTAAACGTTTAAGTCAATCAGATTGTTTATTTGCCCGTAAGTTCGACTATGTAGTTGATCGTAAAATATTTGATATGATTGACGAAATGACCAGCAAACAATAGTACCAGCTTATATCTCAAAATGAGAAAATGGTCACTAAATCTCCCCACAAGCCACACAATATCGCCTTGAATTTACCAAAGCTTTGAGGCGGTGAAATCCTGCTCAACATATAAGGACTATCCTTGATATTAATGAGTTTGCCGAGTGAAACAGAAACAGCACAATTGAAACCCGCTGCCTTAACGAAATCAGTCAATTCAGGATTACAGTCTCCATACGGATAGGCGAAAGCCGTTATTTTCACACCTAGATTTTCCTCAATGTCTTTTTTCGATTGAGTAATTTCATATTTAGCCGACTCCAAGAGTATATCGGTTAAGCACAGATGGTTAACTGCATGAGTGCCAAAACTAATACCGCTATTGCTCATTTCTTTAATTTCATTCCAGGTTAATATAAGCTCTCTACCCAAATTATCAGGAATATCAACCTGACATTCTTCAATCAACTTGCCCACTAATAGGTTTTTTCTCTTCTCTGACAGTTTTTTTAACCTGCTAACTACCGTAAAAGCAACACGAAATTTATTTGATTCAGGTTGTAGATTATAATTGCCAATTTCGTCGAGATTTATTTGAGTTGTATTTGTGTTCTTGATGGAATATTGTACTTCATCCCACCAGTACAAACTTCTGTTCTTGATATTTCCTGTATTAAGAAAAATGGTTGCGGGTACGTTGTATTTCTTGAGAATGGGATAAGCATAGGTATAGATATCCCTGTAGCTATCATCAAAGCTCACAGCTATAGACTTTTCCGGAAGGGTATTTTTAAGTCTGATGTATTGCGCCAGTTCATCAAGCGACATGACGTTATAGTATCTTGAAATATATTGTATCTGTTTTTCAAAGCTTGGGGGACTTATTGAATTTCGTACCCAGTTATCTGTTGCCGGGCAAATTCGATGGTAAGCCAGGATAGCCACATGAGACTTAGTGATTTTCCTTCTCAAGAAAGCGTAAGCGTCTAAGAGATAAAGCGAATTAGCAGTTGTGGCAAATAATTCTTTTATATCCATGTTTAAGCAGCAATTCTGGATTTATGATAACAACCTCTATATGATGCGTCAAATACACATAACCAGATTGACGATTATACATATAAGAGAGTAGGATAGATGACATATCGGCAACGAAAAAATAAATCCCCAAAAATGCAATTAGTCTCCTGGTGAGAGAGTAAAACGGTGAATAAATCTTCAGAAATAGTTAGCATCGTCCTTCCCACTTATAACGGCAGCCGGTATTTACGGCAATCGATTAATAGCTGTCTGAAGCAGACCTACCAAAACATTGAACTCATTATCGTTGATGATGGGTCTACTGACGAAACACCTACAATTATCCAGTCTTATAAAGATGCGAGAATAAAGTATATCAAGCACGAGAAAAATCGAAGACTCCCTCATACGCTTAACACAGGTTTTAATTACGCGACAGGCGAATATTTAACCTGGACCTCTGATGATAATTTATTTGCCGAAAATGCTATAGAAAAAATGCTTGCCTTCTTAAAAGATAAAAACCTGGAGTTTGTGTATTGTGATTATTACTCGTTTGAAAACGATGACCTTCAAAATCGGCGGATTATTAAACTCCCTGATAATTCCACTTCGGGAAAACAAACCAACTTGGCAGTATGTTTTCTGTATTCAAGGAAGGTAAAGGAGGTCGTAGGCGACTATGACCCCGACTTCTTTTTGGTTGAAGATTATGATTACTGGTTAAGAGTGTCTCAGCAGTTCCCGATGGGCCATCTTAATGAACCGCTCTATTTTTATAGAACGCATGCGGCATCAGCATCTAGCTTGAAGTATTATGAACAAACAATAACCATCGTTCTGGTTTGGTTAAGATATGGTAGAACAAATATCAAACAGGCTGTCGATTTCTTATTCAATAATTTTGCCTACAAATATTGGGGATACCAAAGGATAAATAAAGTTGCAGATAATGTCTTTTACTCTAGGAATAGTCACAAAGTGCTAAAAGCTCTTAAAAATATCATTACCGGTGTATATTGGGTATACCGAAAGATAAACAAAGCTAGAATTATTATCTTTCTCTCTAGAAAAATCAGCAAAGTACTGATGGATTTTAAAATGGGCAGTCTAAGTCTTGCAGAGACTAAACTTGCTCTGCAAAATATCTTAATGGGGAAGGAATAGATTTAGGAGATATTGGGTTATATGAAAATCGGGATAGGCCCTATCTTTAACGAATCTAGAGGGGTAAATCAACATATACTGGCGATAAAAAAATACTCCTCTCATAACATCATTGAGATCCCCCCAAAATTCGTAAGACGAGTTCTCGCTCTGGATAAAACCGGAGCTGGAATAGTCACATATCAAAAACTCTTCAATCCAGTTAAGTCGAATCGTTGTGATATTATTCATTCCCATGTAGACCCCTGGTTTGTAAAGTTATGCTACTCATCAAGAAGACATAATTTTAGTTGGGTTCATACTTATCATTTACTTTATTTCGCGGAAGACTGGATTAATGGTCTTGATAAGTACCAACAAGCAATCAACAAAACGCTAATAGAAGTCGCTTCTAAAGCAGATGTACGGATATCGGTGGCGAATTGGTTTCATGATTACCTTTTAGATAAATACGATATCGAAACCGAGGTTATTTGTAATGGCTTTGATTCTGAAGCCTGTGATAAAGCGAACCGCGCTAGGTTTGAAAAAAAGTATAATTGGGGAGATTTTGTTCTGTTCGTTGGAGCTTTAGAAGCCGTTAAAAATCCTCTATTCTTCATCCAGCTGGCGGCAAGAATGCCGGATATCAGGTTTGTGATGATTGGTCAAAACCTTGATGCGGCTCATCTAGAGAGAGTTTTCAGAGTGTCTATACCATCCAATCTGATTTTGATGAAAGAAGTGAAGCACGAGGTGGCACTAGATGCTATGGCTGCATGCAAGTCTCTGGTAATGACAAGCAAGCGAGAAGGGATGCCTACTATCCTCCTCGAAGCAATGTATTTGGGCAGACCCGTTGTCGCTCCAGCCATTAATGGATGTCAAGAGGCTGTCGCCAGTGATGAGTACGGATTCTTATACGAGCCGGATTCGCTTAATGACCTGGTCAGGCAAACACAGCGAGCATTAGTGTCAACCAATGTCGGGGAAAGGGCCAGAAAAAGAGTTTCAGAACTATATGACTGGAAGATACTAGCTAAAAGTATTGACTCGATGTACGAACACGCGGTAAACCGTTAAACGATATTAACCGAACGTACTGTTTCTTGATTTCGTTTTCACTTGTAAAAACCATAGTTCTACTTTATAATTTTCATAAATGAAGAAAGCTGTGGTCACCGGCGGGGCTGGTTTCATTGGGTCTCACCTCCTTGAAGAGCTCGCCCAACGTGACTATTCTCTGTTAGTTATCGACGATTTCTCTACCGGCAAACAGAAAAATATCACTTCGGTACTTAAAAAACCCAACGTAACAATCACCCATGGCAGCATTATTGACCTGCCATTGCTGCAAAAATCCTTTAAAGATGCCGATTATGTCTTCCACCTGGCAGCTGTCGCCAGCGTCCCTCGTAGTATAGATGACCCACGGCTTTGCCACGACATCAACATAACCGGCACGCTGAACGTGCTCATCGCGGCTAGAGATAATAAAGTGAAAAAGGTCATCAACACTTCTTCTTGCTCTGTCTATGGGGATGCCCCCGGCTTACCAAAGAAAGAGGATATGCTTAAAAATCCCGTCTCCCCTTACGCCGTTTCCAAACTTGCCGGTGAGTATTATTGCCAGGTTTTTCAAAATGTCTACAAACTGCCCACCGTCAGCTTGAGATTCTTTAATATCTTTGGCCCAAGACAAGACCCCGATTCTGATTATGCCAATGCTATTCCCAGGTTTATCAAACTGAAACTCCTGGGCAAAAACATCAACATCTATGGCAATGGCAAAGCAACCCGAGATTACATTTATGTAAAGGACGTCGTAGCCGCTTTTATTCTCGCCGCCGAAAGCGGAGTCTCTGGAATCTATAACATCGGCGCCGGCAAAGCAGTTACTGTTAATCAACTGGCCGAACTGATTAGTAGATTCACGGATAATGACACACCCCCTGTTTATATGCCACCACGCCCCGGCGATGCTCTGCATTGCCATGCAGATATTTCTAAAGCTAAAAAAGCCTTCGGCTTTCAACCCAAATACAGCCTGGAAGCCGGCCTTCAAGAAACAATTAGGTATATGAAACCATGAAGAATAAAGTGCCTATTGGCATTGTCGGGCTGGGATATGTGGGGTTGGTTATAGCCGCTTGTTTTGCCAAGTTGGGATATCAAGTCACCGTCGTTGATATCGACGAAGAGAAATGTAAAGCGATAAATGAAAAACGCTCGCCAATCTTTGAACCCGGCATCGACGAGATACTAAAAAAGACCCCTTTTAAAGCTTCCATGAATCCGCAGGATTTAGCGGACGCGGCTATAATTTTTATCTGCGTCAATACCCCATCGAAAGCTGACGGCGCTATCTCTCTCGAGGCGATAAAGAAAGCTACTGAACAAATCGCCTCCGTGCTTAAAGTAAAAAAGGACTATTGCACGATAGTGGTTAAAAGCACTGTTATCCCCGGCACTACCCAAGAGGTTATCCTACCCATCCTCGAAAAGTCGGGAAAAAAGGCGGGGCAAGATTTCGGTTTATGTATGAGCCCTGAATTTTTAAGAGAAGGCAAAGGTATCAACGACTTTATGCAACCGGATAGAATCATCATCGGCGAATACGATAAAAAGTCGGGTGATGCCTTGTACGACCTATTCCGTGATTTTAAAGCCCCGATTTTAAGAGTAAATTTAACTACTGCCGAAATGATAAAGTACGCCTCCAATACCTTCCTCGCGGCAAAATTAAGTTTCATCAACGAAATCGGCAACATCTGTAAACGGCTCGGTATCGATACATACCAAGTGGCGCAAGGGATGGGCTATGACGAACGCATCGGCGCCAAGTTTTTAAATGCCGGCGTTGGGTTCGGCGGTTCATGTTTCCCTAAAGACCTTAAAGCCCTTATCGTTCACGCCAAAGAATTAGGCTACCAGCCGAAACTTTTAGAAGAAGTGAAAAATGTAAACGACCAGCAGGTTTTGAGGATGATAGAGCTGCTTAAAAAGCATACTTCTTTAAGGTATAAAAATATCGGCTTATTGGGATTATCCTTTAAACCGGGTACGGATGATATCAAAGACTCGGTTGCGATACTCATTACTCAAACACTATTGGCAGAAAAGGCTATCGTTACGGCTTATGACCCTCAGGCGATGCAAAACTTTAAAAAAATCTTCCCCCAAATTTCGTATAACAACCCCGATGAAATTTTAAAATGTGACGCCGTTTTAATTATTACCGAGTGGGAAGAATTCAGTCGCCTGGACTATTCCAAAACCAAGATTGTTATTGATGGGCGGAGGGTGCTTAAAGCTAAAGAAGCGCTGATTTACGAAGGCATCTGCTGGTAGTAGTGTGAAAATTCTGCAGATAGTATGCTATTTCTATCCCGCCTGGGCTTACGGCGGGCCGCCGCGTAACGTTTTCGGGCTTTGCCAGGAACTGGTCAAACGCGGGCACGAAGTTACGGTCTATACCACCGACGCCTGCGACGAAGGACATCGTATAAAAGAAAAACAAGAAGTCGTTGACGGTATCGTAATTAAGCGTTTCCGGAATATCAGCAATTACGTCGCCTTCCACCACCGCATCTTCCTCACACCGGGGATGATTTCAGCCGTCAAGAATAATATCAATAAGTTCGATATTGTCCACCTGAATGACTTTCGCACGCTGCAAAATCTATTAGCCCATCACTATGCCCGTAAGTACGACATCCCTTATGTCTTGCAGGCACGGGGTTCGCTGGTCAATGTAATTACCAAACAGCGACTAAAGCAGCTATTCGATAGGGTGGCAGGCTATAAACTTTTACGCGAAGCTTCACGACTAATAGCCCTGGCGCCTCTTGAAGTTGAATATTATAAAAAAATGGGCGCCACCGAGAACAAAATAGACATCGTGCCGAATGGTATTGACCTTGCTCAATTCGAGAACCTCCCTAAACGCGGTAGTTTTAAACAAAAGCACGGTTTATCGGAGATAAATCAGGTTATTCTTTTCCTCGGGAGGGTGCATCAAAGAAAAGGTATTGATCTGCTGATTTCTGCCTTCGCCGGTCTAACGAAAGAATTTAATAACGCTCGGCTGGTAATCGCGGGACCAGATGATGGCTACCTCCCAACATTAAAGAGCTTTACCAGGCAACTAGGACTGGATGACCGCGTTCTCTTCGTTGGAGGGCTTTACGGCGAAGATAAACTAGCCGCTTATGTCGATGCCGACGTGTATGCTTTAACATCATCCAACGAAGTATTTGGCGTAACAATTTTGGAGGCGCTGTCCTGCGGCGCTCCGGTTGTAGTATCCGACGATTGTGGCATCGCTGACATCATTAAAAACAAGGCAGGGCTGGTTACCCCCCAAGAAAAAGAACCATTGACACAGGCATTGCGTACCCTGCTGGTTGACGAGAAATTGAGACAGCGGTTCAGCCGGAATGGTAAGGCTTTAGTACGGGAGCGCTTTAGCTGGACCAATATCGCCGAACAAATGGAACAGGTATATCAAAAAACCATAGGAAAAAAATAAAAAACAGGCTGCCAATGACAATAAGCATCACCCATATCGCCAAAAATTCCCTAAAATTCAGCGTAGTACAGATTGTCGGGGCTGTTGTATCGCTGCTCGCCTCTCTGTATATCGCCACGGTAATTTTACCCGATGAGTATGGTATATATGGTTTCCTTTTACTGTGGTTAACTTACGCCTCTTTAATCAGCCCGGGGATTATGGCCGCCGGCTCTAGAGAAATGCCTGGTTTACTGGGTAAGGGTAAGGTGGATACGGCCACCAGAATTCAGAATGTATCGCTGACGCCGGAACTGATCTGGACACTGATACCATTTGCGGTTATTATCATCGCCTCGTTTTTCTTCACGGATTTTACCTATAAAGCGGGGCTGATTATCATTGCTTTTAGCTATTTAACCGGACGCTTGGTCAATTGCTGGAACGGTTTCAACTTTATTCGGGAAAAGTTCAATACGGTAGCCGTGGCAAATCTAATTCAGTTCATTGCTGTGCCAATATTAACGCTGCTGGCCGTGTCCTGGTTAAAGGTCTATGCCCTGCTGTTGGCGCCGCTAGTCGTCAATATTGTTTTGTGGATATATTATTCAAAAAAAGGCTCAATAAATTACTCTTTTATACTTGACCGTAAAGAAATATTCCGATTATTAAAAATCGGCGTCGTTCTTCAGGCAGGAACGGTTGTTTTTAGTGTATATCAACTCATGGATAGGACAATCATCGCCGCGATGCTTTCTCAAGAGCAATTAGGGCTTTATACCTATGCCATGATGTTTGTCATGGTAGCGCTGACTATTCCCGCTAGTTTCACCAACGTATTGCAGCCGATATTGTGGCGTCATGCTGAAAAAGCGAAAAGCATCATCGAGGGTTTTAAAGATGCCAAAAGAATAGCCGTATACTTCGCTCTCGGCACAGCGATGTTGATACCGTTAATTCAGGTTGGGTTTTATCTCATTGTTAATTTGATTACGAAAAATTACATAGACTGTATACCGATATTCAATATATTGTCATATAACCTATATTTGACTTCTATTCTGGCAATCCCCAGCATTGTTTTACAATCATCTATGGTCAATAAACAGCGGATTAGCCTGCTCTTCTATTCAATCGGATTGATTATATGCGTGCTTTTAGATATCCTTGTGATACACCTCGGTTATGGCATGGTCGGCGTGGCTTGGGTAACTATTGGGTCACAGGGCCTGGTGACTTTGGCGATATACTGGTTTACCCGACGCTACATGTTTGCAGATACGGCGGAGTATCTGCGATTCCAGATGAAAATCCTGGCTCCCTTTATCGTCTCCTTCGGCTTTTACTTTTTACATAGATATCTGGAGTCTTCCTTCGGTTTACGTGGTTTCACTGGCATCTCCCTGGCTTCTCAATTAGTAGCCTGGGGATTACTGATAGCCATTTTCTACCGCGATTATATATCCGTTAAAGAAATTAAAGCTTTGACAGCTCAAATAAAAGGCGACCTGCGCTCCGGCAAGGCTAAAAAGAAAATAAGTTAATAATTGATAATTATGTAATATCATCGTAATATATTGCCGATATAATATCACCATAATGTTATCTTTGGAGGAATTACATGCCTGGTATTAGTATGTTATTTGATATCAAGAAACTGGATTCTTCTAAAGTTGCCGCCACTTTAGATACCCTGAAACATGAAACGAATTACAAAGTAAACAATATCTACAAGACTGACAATTTCTCTGCGGCCTTTACCGGATACGAAGGGTATCCCCGTCAGAGTTTTGAAGTTGAAGACGCCGTCTGTTTCATGGAAGGCATAATTTATAACGAAGATGACAACAAGATAAACAACCGGTTGCAAGACATTACTCGCGCTTATCAAAAGGGCGGCGATTTTAAGAAACTAATCGGGGAGTTCGTCGCCGACGCTGACGGAGACTTCAATATACTAATCTATTTCAAGAAAACAAATGAGCTCCTCGTCTTTGATGATAGGTGGGGCAGGCTGCCTGTTTATTATTTTGGTAACGACAACCTGCTGGTGTTATCGCGAGAGTTGAAATTCGTGCTGGACTTTGTTCCGTACATCGAGATTGTAAAAACCTCTTTGGCCGATTTTCTGGTATTCCAGCAAACTCTGGGTGAAAATACACTTTTTAATGATATTTTCAGGTTGGGTCCTTCCGGCATTTTGACCTTAAAGAAGAATAACCGGCATCTGGTAGTGAATAGAGAGTCCTCCCTTGAAGTCAATTTCACCCAGTCAAAGAAAACTATATCCGAAAAAGAATGTGTAAAAAGGTGCAGAGACCTGTTTTTGGAGGGCATGAAAAACAGAGTTAACAAGCTGGAGAAACTCGGCTACAAAATAACAGCCGACTTAAGCGGCGGTTATGACACGCGTGCTATTTTAGGCAGTCTGAAAAACATCAATGCGAAGGTGGATTACTATACCGACCCCATCAGAAGCTATGAGAGCAAATACGTTGATGCGATAGCCGCTCAATTTAACCTCAAGCCAATTAAGATACAGCCCGATAAGGACATCAATATGTCCATGGCTAACATAGCTTTTTTGACAAACGCCGGCATGGACGCAAAAACTGCGTTGGAACGCTATCAGACGGGGTTAACCAGAGCCAGAACCATTAAGGGAAAAGCGGCTAAATTTACAGGGCTGGAAGGGGAAGTCCTGCGTATCGTGTATAAAAATGTGCTCGGCTATAAATCCATGTCGGAAATGGTTAAGGACAATATTTTCTCAACCTGCGGCTTGCCGATGGAACATGTTTGTGAACTGCTTAACTTGGATAAAACATCCTATTATGATTATTTAACGCGATATTTCGCGACAACTTATCCGGAGGCAACGTTAAGGGATAAAAGCAAACACTTATATTTTGACTTCACCAGTCACGTGGACATTGCCGGGGAGGACCGTCATCGCCTGCACTTCTGGACAGTTCCCCCGTTTTGGAACAAAGACTTATTTACTTTCGCCATGATAGAAATACCTGGCAAATACATAGGCTACGGTTTCAATCGCAAGTTTATCAAAACTCTTTACCCGGATATTTTAAAGGTTCCGATTTATATCTATTACATTGACCTCGATGCCAAATTCAAAGTGTATCGCTCTTTCGTGGCACTGAATCTGCGCAACGCTGCAAAAAGGCTCCTGCGGCTGAATAAGAACCTGTTCCAGCTGGCGGTAAAACTTGATGCCTTCCTGAAGGACCGGCAGGACAAAACTCTGACAACCCAAAATACCTATGAGAAAGTCCGAAAGGACATCATGGCAAGTTACAACAACTTGAAGGCTTTCTCTTCTCTATTTAACGGCAAAACCCTGTCAACGTCGAAAGACCGTAATCAGACAAGGCTGTTCCTGCTGCTTACCAGTATATTGTATTGCTCGGAAATCGAACGCCGGTACAAAGCCAAAATTAAATTATAATTCTCTTTGATGCCCTCAACGGCAATTCATCAACTTAATTATTCTTGTTGCTTGTTTGAGCGGTTTTTGAAGCACCAATCACTGCGGCGTATAATTTTTCGACTTTACCCATTTCCTTAATATAATCGTCGGTTTCTTCAATGATTCTACGGTTTCTTTTGCCGAATTCGACTCTAATTTTGTTGTTTTCAATTAAGTAGATGATTTTTTCGGCTAAAGCCCGATGGTCGTCCTGGGGCACGATAAAACCATTTTCGCCGTCTTTTAACCATTCGCGGTTAGCCGGCAGGTCAGTAACAACCGGAGCCAGTCCGCACGCCATCGCCTCCTGCAGGCTTTGTGGGGAACTATCGCTGCGTGACGTTGACACATATACATCCGACGATGCTAAATACACTGGAATATCATCGTGCGGCATATAACCCACAAAACTAATACTGCTGCGCACACCAAGTTTCTCCGCCAGCTTTTCCAGGTAGCCCCTCTGTTTGCCGTCGCTGCCGATGATAAAACGCGCTTGAGGAGTCTGCTTTAAGACTAGCGGAATCGCCCTAATTAACATTTCTACGTTATACAGGGGTCTTAGGTGCCGGATAGATATCACCGCCGGGCATCCGGTGATACCCAGTTTCTTTTTGAAATCTTTGTCTGCCCGGTTTGGATTGAATTTATCTAAATCCTCTCCATGGTTGATGCGGGATAATTTATCTGGTTCAGCTCCCATTAAGAGCATCTTTTCTTTCATGTAATCCGAATTACAAAATATCCTATCTGCTCGCTTCAGTACGAACCTGGCAACTATTCTCCAGATAAAGTTACGCTGGGGAAATACGAGTATGTCCGAGCCCCAACCTGTCGCGATAAAAGGATGGAAGCCGCTTAAAGCCGCCAGCAAGCCATTATCAATAATAAAATGGGCATCGAGGATGTCCGGCTGGATTTCTTTAAGGATTTTGCGTACCTTAAAAACCCACCGAAGGAAACTAATATATCGGGTCACCGGCCATATTTTAGGAGCAAACCTTTTTAGATAGTGGACGCGGATGGTCTTATCATAGCCGGAGCGGACCTTCCAGTAGACTAAATGTACCTCATGCCCTTTTCCAGCAAAATAATTGAGCCATTTCTGGGTATGGATGCTTGAACCATCGGCAATATAGCAAATTTTCATGTTTGAATTTATTATACCTTACTCCAGTCCCAAGAGACATACAAATCGCTAAAATAGATTTCTTTTTCTATTTCTACTTACTGTTTAACCCTCTTGACAAACTACCCTGTTCTTTTTATAATATGAATGAACGTTCATTCAGTGATTAAGGGGAAACGCTATGGCAGCCAGAAAACCAAGGAAAAAACAGGATATAGAAAAACGCCGGGGGGAGATACTCAAAGCAGCACTGGACGTCTTTACGGAGAAGGGTTATGGCGTTGCAACGATGCCGGAAATCGCGCAAAAGGCGGGAGTAGCCGCCGGTACACTCTACCTCTACTATTCCAGCAAGCGAGAACTCTATGTAGCAGTGGTTAAGAATTTTATCGTTACCGCTCCCCTGCTCAATATGCTATCGCAAATGCCCCAGAGTGATTTCCCCACCATGCTGAAAAATATTATAAAAGACAGGTTCGACCTGATTAAAAATCCAGACTTTAGGCGGGTGCCTTTAATCATGAGTGAAGTGCAACGCGACCCAGAGCTGAAATCTCTCTGGATAAAAGATTTCCTGCAGCCGCTGTTGAAACAGATAGAGATACCGGTCAACATGATGGGGACAACCGGTAAATTCCGCAAGTTCCAGCCGGAAGTGCTCGTCAGGGTAATGGGCGGCCTTTTCATGGGGTTTATGCTTTTACGAATCGTAGAAGGCAATTCCAGTCCAATAAATAAACTTGACCAGGACAAAGTCGCCGACGATATCGTGAACTTTATTTTACATGGTTTACTTAAAGAACCGGAGGGAGGAGACTAAATGACGAAAACCGCGATTGCCGTCAATAATCTCGCCTTTAACTATGGCAATTTAAGGGTTATTGACGACATGACGATGCAAATAGAGTCCGGTACCAGCTATGGGCTGCTGGGACCTAACGGGGCAGGGAAGACGACCTTAATCAGGCTGATGGTAGGGCTGCTTAAACCGGCGGGAGGCAGCGTTTCATCCCTCGGTAAAGCGCCGACGCGGGCCAACGCTAAAAATATCGGTTATATGCCCCAGCTTCCCGCTTTATATTCCGAGCTTTCGGTCGCACAAAACATCGACTTCTTCGGGCGGATTTATGGATTGAAAAACCTTAAAGAGAGACGCCAGCGCGTAGACGAGACCATTAAGGTAGTCGACCTCTGGGAAAAAAGGAACACCCAGATTATTAACTTAAGCGGCGGCATGAAGCAGCGGGTGAGCCTAGCCTGCGCTATCGTGCACCAGCCCCCGTTGCTTTTCCTCGATGAACCGACCGTCGGTTTAGACCCGGAGTTAAGAGTGCATTTCTGGGAATACTTTACCGACCTTACCAAAGCCGGCCACACCCTCATTATTTCCAGCCATACCTTCGACGACGCGGCGCATTGCCAGAAACTAGCCTTCCTGCGGCTGGGCAAGGTAGTGGCGCAAGGAACGCCCCTGGAACTCTGTAATGCCACCGGTAAAAAGAATGCCACTCTGGAGGATGCCTTCCTCTACTTCATCCGTCAAGGGGAGGTGAAAAATAATGTCCAGTAATACTTTCGTTATCGCCCGCCGCGTGATGTTGCAGGTTGTGCGCGACCGCCGCACCATTGTCCTGATATTAGTCGTGCCGGTGGTAATTGCCACCATCGCCGGGTTTAGCATTACAGATAAAACATCGCTTAATATGGCTTCGCCGGGGATACTGGCGACGCTGATATTGTTCTTCGGTTTCTTAATTACCGGTATCAGTTTCTTAAGGGAGCGCACGCTGGGCACACTGGAACGGCTTTTGGCTTCGCCGGTTTCCAAGATGGACATCGTTACCGGATACCTGCTGGGCCTGCTGCTCTTTGCCCTGATACAAACTCTTATCATGTTCTTTTACATGGTCTACGTGCTGGACATCAGTTACCAGGGGCATTTGTGGCAAATTCTCGTCTTCCAGGTGCTTATCGGCATTAACGCCGTCTGCCTGGGCACTTTCTTTTCCGCCTTCGCCCGCAACGAGTTCCAGATGATACAGTTTATTCCGCTGATTATCATTCCGCAGGTATTTGTGAGCGGACTTTTTATACCGACAAACCAGCTGCCGGTGGTGCTGGAATGGATATCCAAATTCCTGCCGCTGACCTATGGTGTGGAGGGGATTAAAGCGCTAATGCTGCAGGGCCAGGGCCTGCTGGACATTGGTAAGGACATCGGTGTGCTGGCGGCTTATGCCGTGGTAGTTTTATTGCTGGCGGCGCTGACGTTAAGGCAAAAGAGCTAAGACTGAAGCCTTGTTATTTGAGAACCGGGGTTGTGATATAATCTACATAGATTGTCAGACACAGGCAGGTGAATCAAGGTGGAAACTACGAGATATATATATTATCAGGAAAACGACATGTGGGTAGGCTGGTTGGAAGAATACCCGGACTACCGCAGTCAGGGAAAAACATTGGATGAGTTGAAGGAACACCTTAAGGATATCTACGAAGATATTTGTAAAGGTTTAGTACCCCACATCCGCCACCGCGGAGAACTAGTGATTGGATGAAAAGAGCCGAGCTGATTAGGGAAATCTTAAAGCGCGGATGTAAACTAATTCGCCATGGCAGCAAACACGACTGGTATCAAAATCCAAAAACTAAAGAATCTCAACCTATTCCCAGGCACCGCGAGATAACGGAAAGCCTGGCAAAGCATATCTTGAAGATGCTCGATAACTAACCGCGCAACATTGTTGTTCTGACAGGGCTAACGTTAAGGCAAAAGAACTAAGCAGGAGACCGTCAACCAGTTCAAAAACGTCATCATCTTTATATTGTACGTTTTTGTTCGTAATAAAATTATGCCGTCAAGCCGGATATACCGTTAAGATGATACTTAATGAGTGTTTTTAGGTTTTCTTCAGCCCATTCGGGGCTGCGATAATCTTTAAGGATTTTCAAAAGCCCGTCAATATAATTTTCCGCGATGATAGTGAGGATATAGCCCTGTTTCTCTTCAATTTGAGATGTATTGCCGGTTTGGCGCAGCACTTCGGCAAATTGCATTCTTAACAGCGTGACCATTTCCTGCCTGGTTTTTTCATACCGTGTGCCGGCGCTTTTTTCCGCGAGGATAATGAGCGATTGGCGTTGGCGGACATCCATCTGTATTAGTGTACCGGTAATTTTACGGGTAAACGCCAGGATGTTATCGCCCTTCAGGTCCTGACTGGAAGATTGCAGTAAAGACTGTTTAAAGATAGTTTTTACCTGTTGGAAGACCGGCTCAATGATGTCGCTAAAGAGTTGCTCTTTATTGCGATAGTAGTTATAGGTATTACTAACGCTGATGCCGGCGGATTTGGCGATGTCCCGCATCGAGGCTTTTTCATAGCCGTAAAGATAAAACTCTTTAACAGCGGCCGCGATGATATTGTTTTTGACCTCGTCTTTAAGCGTCTGCATTAGCTAACACCCGTTCTCTATTATAAGATAATAGATAATATATACAATGACACGCGTGCTACTGGCCGGGATGACGCTTAATCAGAAATCGTAGCGATGTAGATTTTTCTGTGGTGAGAATAGTCAATTAGGTCTGGTCATCAATAGCAGCAGATGGAGCGTTTTCTTTTACAGAAGCTATGCCATTTTTTGCTCCATCCTTATCTACATATCCTTCGCCCGAGTTAGCAATAATGTTTCCGTTCTCATGGCGTAGTCGCCAGCGAAATTGTCCTTGTTTATCTTTATATAGTATAAACGTAGCTGCCATAGTATTTGCCTCCTTAATTAGTTATCCGAAAAAAGTATTCACATTATAGTCATCTCATACATCTTTGTCAATACCAAAGCACAATATATTGACTTTCTTGGACAATGGTGTTTCATCCTTTATACTTAATTGTTCGCTCAGGCTTGCCTGTATCTCTTAGCCATGTTAAAATGTGTCTCTGTGTCTCACTAATCATTGTAAGGAGAATCGGGCTATGACAGATATACGTGTTGAGAAATTGGCTGACCTGTTGGTTAATTATTCAGTGGAGGTTAAAGCCAGTGATAAAGTGGCTATCCAGGGAGATATGCTGGCTGAACCTTTGTTAAAAGCAGTTTATGCCAAAGTGCTGCAAGCTGGGGGATACCCGTTTATGCATGTCTCTCCCAGCGGCATTGATGAACTGTATTATCAATATGCCAACAAAGACCAGTTGGCGCACGTACCGCCTCCCGCCAAACTGATAATGGAAACCTATGATGTACGGATTAGCATAGGAGCGGATGATAATACTAAAGCCCTCTCCAATGTCGATCCGGCTAAGATTGTCGCCAGCCAGCGGGCACGCACCGAACTCATGAAGACCTTTTTAGAAAGAGCGTCCAAGGGCGAACTGCGCTGGACTGGAACGCTTTATCCCACCAGCGCCTATGCTCAAGACGCCGAGATGAGCCTGGCCGAATATGAAGACTTCGTTTATGCCGCCTGCCTGGGAGACGTGAATGACCCCATCGGCTACTGGAAGCGCTTTTCCGCCCGTCAGCAGAAGGTGGTGGATTGGCTGAAGGGAAAGAAAAGTATCCATGTTACCGCCCCGGAGACCGACCTGACCTTTAGCATCGCCGACCGCACTTTTATTAACTGCGACGGTCACGAGAACATGCCGGACGGCGAAGTCTTTACCGGTCCCGTCGAAGACAGCATGAACGGGCACGTCTGCTTTTCCTACCCCGCTATTGAAAACGGACATGAAGTTGCCGGCGTAAGGCTCTGGTTTGAAAAAGGCAAAGTCGTCAAAGCCACCGCCGAAAAGAACGAAGAGTTTTTACTGAAAACTCTGGATGTAGATGAAGGCGCCCGGCGCATTGGTGAGTTTGCCTTCGGGAATAACACGGGCATCACCAAATTCACCAAGCAGATTCTCTATGATGAGAAAATCGGCGGGAGTTTCCATATGGCGCTGGGAGCCGCTTACCCTGAAACCGGCGGTAAAAACGTGTCCGCTATACACTGGGACATGATTTGCGATATGCGGCAGGGCGGCGAGGTTACCGTTGACGGTCAGCTGCTTTATAAGAACGGCAAGTTCGTTATTCCGCTGGAATAGGGGGGTGGATTTTTGTCTGAAGAAAATTGTAAAATAAAAACAACCGACGTCGCCTGCCATATCCCCACCAGAGAGGTTTGTGGCTCCGTCATATAGCGTACATTCTGATATTTGATATAGGAATTATTCATTATTAAAAGAAAGGAGGAGAGTTCTCATGTTTACAATAAGCGGTTTATGGTGGGGTATTATTTCTCTCGTTTTCGGTGTCATCGTCATGATTTTCCCCAAGATACTGAACTATCTCGTAGGGATTTATCTCATCATTATCGGTATCCTGGCCATTATTTCATATTTTTAGCAGGTAGAGTGCCTCCGGTAGCTTAAAACAGCTAGACCAAGAACTGAAATATCATGGTGGTGAGTCGGTAATATATGCCGACTCACCACTCTTGTTTTATATAGGTGCTACCACACTCGATGGCACAACACAAGTAAAAACACCTATATCTACTAGTTATTTCGCTTTTTGAGTTTCTTACGCAAAACTGTTATATTTTTACTAACTGACGTATTTTCCAATTTTTAAAGGAGACTTTATTAGCATGAGTATCAAACCTGAAAACTGGTCAACCATGACCCCTGAAGAAAAACGCGCCTGGCGGTTGGAGAATTTCCGGAATTCCGGCAAAGCCATCAAGTTTGTAGATAAAGAAGCCGAGAAAAGATATAACACCCGAATCCAGAGAATGCTAGACGTCTATAACCTACGGGAACCCGACCGAGTTCCTTTTAATTGCATGGCCGGCAACCTGCCGCTAGCGATGAACGGGCTGGAGGGACGTGATTTATTCTATAACCCGGAAAAGGCTTTTGAAGCAGCATTGAAATTCAACGATAAATACGCAGATAAACTGGAATCGTTCGCTATGCCGATGGGCGGGAACGGCCCGGCGATGGAAATCCTGGACTATAAACTCTACCGCTGGCCGGGACATGGCCTTTCCAACAGCTCCGGCGGCTGGCAATTCGCTGAGGGCGAGTACATGACGGCCGATGAATACGATGACCTTATCCGCGACCCTACGGATTTCTGGCTTCGCAAGTACCTGCCGCGCGTCATGGGCTCATTCCAGCCTTTCAAGATGTTCCAGCCCTTTACCAATATTATCGAAAACAATGGCTTGATGGTTCTTAGCCCGTTCGGCACTCCCGAAGTAAAGAACATGTTCCATACCTTCATGAAAGCCGGGGATGCTTTCAACCAGGCGGCCGCTGCTTCTATGAAATACATGAGCATCGGCGCATCCCGTGGTTTTTCCGCTGGAATGTGGGGAGAGTATTGTCTGGCCCCGTTTGATGTTATCGGTGACACGCTGCGCGGTACGACCAATATCATGAAGGACATGTTCCGACGCCCCCAAAAGCTCCTGGCTGCGCTGGACGTGGTCACGGAAATAATGATTCATAACGTTCTTAACAGCCCTAACGTCGACCAGGCTTTAATCGTCGGTTACCCCCTCCACAAAGGCGCCGATGGCTGGATGTCCCAGTCCCAATTTGAAAAATTCTACTGGCCTTCACTAAAAAAGGTCATGGACGCTTTCATTAAAGAAGGCCTGATACAAAGCCTGTTCGCGGAAGGCAGCTTTAATTCCCGCCTAAACTATGTAAACCAATTCCCCAAAGGCAGCGTAATCTGGTATTTCGACCAGTCGGATATGGCCCAAGCCAAGAAGGTACTGGGAAAAGATTGCTGTATCCAGGGCAATGTTCCTTCTTCCCTCATCGTAACCGGCGAACCCAAGGCCGTGAAGGAATATTGTAAGAAACTCATCGATACCTGTGCGCCGGACGGCGGCTATATACTGGCTCCCGGGGCAAACCCTGAAAACCCCAAGCTGGAAAATCTCATTGCCATGGTAGAAGCCGTCAACGAGTACGGTTATTACCATAAATAGACAAACTGGTTAAAAAAGAACGGGCTGGCGTATTTATGCCAGCCCTTGCTTTGTTACTGGTGGGCGATACAGGGATCGAACCTGTGACCTCCAGTGTGTGATACTGACGCTCTAACCAGCTGAGCTAATCGCCCCTGATTTTGATTGCCTCTAAATTCTAAGGAATAATCCGCCCAAAATCAAGCATCCTCGCTTTTCTATCTCAACCTTGACGCCGCCTTTCTAAAACATATATTATCTAAACACTCATCTTAGTAATAAAAATCAAGGAGGGCGCCGACCATGTTAGACCAGACCAGCCAATGGTATAAGCTCCAATACCCCGAGTGTTTCGTTAACGAAGAGCAGCGCATGATACAAAAGACGATAGCGGATTTTACCGACACCGAGATAATGCCCGTCCGCGATAAAATTGACGACGATTTGACCCACGAAAAAATAATCACCCCAATCCTTAAAAAACTGCAGGTCGACCTCGGCTGCCAGAAGAACATGATACCCAAAGAATACGGCGGCAATGAATTGCTCTCAATAGTCACCGGCGCTTTAAAACAGGAACAAATCGGGCGGGGCGACTATGGCATCAGTATGCACAGCGCCGTCACCGACTGGTGCTGGACGCCGGCAACGCTGGCCTATTTAACAGCGCCATCCAAAGAGGCCAAGGCTTGGGGCAAAGCCGTGCTCGATAAATTCGCCCCCATGTTTACGGGTAATGAGTTGCGCGCCGGCTGCTTTAACATGAGCGAGCCCGAATCCGCTGCCGACATTGAGAACTTAACCAACGAAGGTAAAACGATAAGAGTGAGGGCAAAACTTGAAGGCAATGAATGGGTCATCAACGGCAATAAGTTCTGGGCATCTAATGCCGGTGTGGCTGACCTCAACTGTGTGATATGCAATATGGACCCCAAGCTGGGCAAGGACGCCTTTGCTTTGATATACGTCCCCGAACCCTGGCCTGGGGTTTCCCACGGCAAGCCTGAAGTAAAGTGCGGCATGCAGGCCGACAGGAATAACGCCACCTATTTTGACAACGTCCGGGTACCTAAAGAGTGGGGACTCCAGGGTCCGGTGGCATGGCAACTCTTCGAAACGGCATCAGCCGCTCCCTTCCCTCTCAATTCCGGCCACATGGTAGGCATTCTTCAGGGGGCTTTTGATGTGCTGCTCGATTACACCGGGCAGCGAGTAGCCGGCGGCAGAACGATTAACCAGCATCTCGATGCCGCTATGATTCTCGGTGAAATGGCTTCGTTTATCACGGTGGCGAGTTCTTCCTTCCTGGAGCTGGCTCATCAGTTCGACCACCCGGAAATTTATGGCGATTGGACAACTACCAGTATGGTAGCCAAGGGTCATGCCGTGCACTCTATGATTACCCGGACGGCGTCCGACCTTATCCTTAGGGGAATGGAGCTGATGGGC
>Ga0184636_1000040_pt1 | contig 29681 bp, 27 predicted proteins | sample PLM3_60_b2_FD_133164 | JGI IMG/M metagenome (GOLD analysis project Ga0184636, IMG submission 133164) | Groundwater sediment microbial communities from an aquifer in East River, Colorado, USA - PLM4_90_b2 | ecosystem: Environmental > Terrestrial > Soil > Riparian zone | place: USA: East River... | reverse complement strand
TTTTTTTTGCGTAATGAGCCATTCGTAATAATTTTTTTTAGCTTCGGCATATAACTCGTTCAGTGCTGCTTTCTTTCTTTCTTTTTCAACCGAAGACATTGCCTGCATATAACCTGCTTCTGCGTTTTGTCTTTGTTTATTTGGAAACATTTGTTGAGCAGAGAGCATAAAACTTCCCATTCCCGGTTCAGCGCCATCAGCTTTCCAGAATTTTGGCTGATAAGGTGTCATCCAGAAACCGGCGCCAAACTCAGGCGGCATCCAGCTTTTTGCACCCTTAGCAGCTTCATCCATTGAACGCACTTCATAATCGTACATTTTTACCACAGGGTTAACCTGCTGAATGTTGTTTAAAATACTATCCAGGTTCAAAACCTGTGCCTGTGCAACAGAAGTCAATAACACTGTTATGGCTGCTGTCAATATATTTTTATTCTTTATCATCAATGACATCAATTTTGCCTTTACGTTTTAATTCCCATTCTCTCATCATTTCAAATACAACCGGTGTAATGAATAATACATAAATAGTAGAAGTAATCGTACCCCCGATTAAAGGAATAGTAATCGGACGCATCACATCACTTCCCACACCTGTTGACCAGAGAATAGGGATCAAACCAAATAAGGAAACCGAAACAGTCATTAACTTCGGGCGAAGTCTTTTGGCTGCGCCTATAATGACATATTCCCTTAAATCTTTTGGAGTAATCGTGGTTTTAGAATTACCCTTTGCCACAGTTAATTTCTGCATGGCTTCATTCAAATAAATGGTCATCAGCATGGCTGTTTCAATCGCCATTCCAAACAACGCAATAAAACCAACAGCAACGGCCACAGATAAATTCACTCCATAGAAATAGACCATGAACACACCACCTACCAATGCAAAAGGAACAGTGATCATGGTTACGATGGATTCTTTAAATGAATGATAAGTGAAGTAAAGCACTACGAAGATGATAACAATTACAATGGGCAGAATGAGTTTCAGTGTATGATTTGCTCTTATCTGATTTTCCCATTGGCCACTCCATTCCAGGAAATATCCTTTGGGCAATTTTGTGATCATCTTGTTCAACTTTTGCTGCGCCTCTGTCACTGTGCTTCCCAAATCTCTTTCACGAACATTGAATAATACCGTACCCCGCAGCATGGCATTTTCGGAATTGATCATGGGAGGACCATCAGATAATCGGACATCGGCCACTGCTTCCAGCGGAACAGGACCGAAATTCATGGTCTGTACCTGCAATCTTTTCAACGACTGTATGTTATTTCTGAAATCCTGCCCATACCGTGCATTCACAGAGAACCGCTGGCGGCCTTCAATAGTAGTAGTTAGTTTCATTCCACCGAGCGCAATTTCAATTGCAGCATTCACATCATCCACACTTAGTCCATACCTGCCAATCTCATCCCGTTTAATAACAATATCGATGTACTTGCCACCCGTAATGGGTTCAACATATAAATCTTTCACACCATCAATTCCCTCGAGTTGTTTTTTGATGGTTTGAGCAAAGGCATAAATGGTATCGAGATTCTGCCCATACACTTTTAACCCCACATCAGTACGAATACCGGTTGAAAGCATATTGATACGATTGATGATCGGCTGGGTCCATCCGTTGGTTACACCCGGTATTTGCAATTTGGAGTTGAGTTCATTGATAATATCATTCTTTGTTTTTCCCTTTCTCCATTCTGATTTTGGTTTCAACAGAACGATAGTTTCAATCATACTGATAGGAGAATTATCGGTTGCTGTATTAGCACGGCCAGCCTTTCCTAATACATGATCAACTTCAGGAACAGATTTAATCAACTTGTCCTGAACCTGCAATAACCGCTTTGCTTCGGAGTTAGAAACATCGGGTAACGTAACGGGCATGAATAGCAATGAGCCTTCATCTAATGGGGGCATAAATTCCGAACCCAGTCTCAACATCATTACAATACCGACAGCCAATGCAATGATATTAATGCCGATAGTTGTCTTTCTCCATTTCAGGCACCCTTTTAAAAGGGGAGTATAAATTTTTTCCAGTGTTCGTGTAATCGGATTTTTTTCTTCTGGTTGCAGACGCCCTTTTAAAAAGAAAGAAATTAAGACCGGTGCCAATGTGATGGCAAGAAAAGCATCTACTAAAAGAATGAATGTTTTTGTCCATGCCAATGGATGAAACAATTTTCCCTCCATACCTGTAAGCAAAAACACCGGAAGAAATGAAGCCACAACAATAATAGTAGAGTAGAACACGCCGGGCCCAACCTGTTTGGAAGACTTCCTGATAATATCAAGTCTTTCGTCGTTGGAGAGCGGGTCTTTATTTTGTTTAAACCATTTCACTTTGAATCATTTTAATGAGCTAACCTTTCCCTTTTCCAATTGTGCTTCGGATAGATGCCGGTACGAATTTTCTACCATTACGATCCCGTCATCCACCACGACTCCGATAGCCAGTGCAATACCTGTTAATGACATGATGTTGGATGAAATTCCGAATGCTTCCAGCAGGATGAACCCAACAGCAACAGAAATCGGTAGCTGAATAAGAATGATAGCCGCACTCCGCCAGTTAAATAAAAAGATGAGAACAATAATTGAAACGGCGATCATTTCTTCAATTAATGTTCCTTTTACGGATTCAATGGCTTCCTCAATCAAAGTGCTTCTATCGTAAGATGTTTTGAATTTTACGCCTTCAGGTAATCCTTTTTCCACTTCTCTCATCTTTTCTTTTACAGCGTTAATTACCTTGTCGGCGTTTTCATTATACCGCATTACAACAATACCCCCTACTACTTCGCCTTCTCCGTTCTCATCAAATATTCCTAACCGCAGATCTCCACCCATTTGTACCGTTCCAACGTCTTTCACCCGTACAGGAATTCCGTTGTTATTTCCGATCGCAATATTTTCTACATCACCTTTATTTTTTATATACCCAAGACCACGGATGACATAGGCCATATCTGACATTTCAAATTTTCTTCCACCTACATCGTTGTTGTTCGATTTCACAGCATTCATTACATCCATCAGTGAAAAATTATAGAACTGCAGCCTGACAGGATCAATCACCAATTGATATTGCTTTTCAAATCCGCCAAATGATGCAACCTCCGCAACTCCCGGAACAGTTTGCAAAGCAAATTTTACATACCAGTCCTGCAAGGCTCTTTGTTCGCCAAGATCAAAACTCTTTGCATCGAGTGTGTACCAGAATACATGCCCAACGCCGGTTCCATCAGGACCAAGGGCAGGAGTTATTCCCTGCGGTAATAAACGCTGAGCATAATTCAACCGTTCTAATACCCTTGTCCTTGCCCAATAGATATCCGCATTATCTTCAAAAATCACATACACAAAACTCATCCCGAACATGGACGTGCCCCTGATATTTTTTATTTTCGGAATTCCCTGAAGATTTGATACCAGCGGGTAAGTAACCTGGTCTTCTATTACCTGCGGACTTCTGCCCATCCATTCCGTAAAAACGATTACCTGGTTTTCTGATAAATCCGGAATAGCATCTATCGGGTTCTTTTCAACTGACAAAATCCCCCACACAAAAAGTCCTCCTGCCAGGAGCAACACCACAAACCTGTTGCGCAGGGAAATTTCTATTAATTTTTGTACCATTGAAAAATGTTATTTTCTATTTAATCACTTCTTCCACTTTTACACAACCATTCATTTTGCCGCCGAAATAAGGGTTTTTTACTTCTTTCATTTCGCTTAACCACATGGCTCCTTTGTTGTCATTTGCCATCGGGCAATGATCATGATATAATGCCCGGCCTCCGCCAAAAGTTTTGACCAAATCATAAACATCTTCGCTCATCATGGTAAAATGTTCACGTTGGTGTTCAATATCACGGGAATTTTCACCTATGTGCTCCGCATGCTCTTTTAAATCATCTTCAATACCATCGTACAATTTTTTTTGTTCAGCAGTAAAAAGTGATTTATCAACTTTGTTCATGGCATCAGTCATTGCTTTTCCACCATTAGCAGCTTCGCTGCCACTATTATTTACCAGTGCATTTTTTATATGCAGGTAATGATCAACAACTGTCTTTAACGAAACAGCGAGTTTGGGATCAACGTCATTGAAACTGTGGGCTACTTCAGCAATTTGTGTAGTGTCAACAGCAGCGTTTTTCACAGTATCGGTATTCATTTTCGATATGTCATTCTCTTTTGAGGATTTGTCGCTATTGTTACAGGCTGTGACAACAATCAATGCGAACCCTGAAATAGCAAAGAATATCTTTTTCATAATTTCATTATTGAATTTTGAGTTATTGTTTTTGCTGAAACTCGTTTTCAGGCACTTCCTTTTTTCTTTCATATAAGCAACATCCCGGCAATTTGCTGTACACCTTATCATCCGCTGAATATTTTTCGGTATCGTGGCCTACAGCGGCAATCTTCTTTTGAATGTCATCATTTGAAATTTTCGCTGCATCGTAGGTGACAATTAAAAGTTTTGTTTCGGGGCTCCATACAGCATTGGAAACTCCTTCAACCTTTACGGCTTTCTCAATTCTTTTTTTACACATTCCGCAATTGCCATAAACCTTAATGGTATCGGTTTGTATTTGAGCAACGGCACTCGCTGACATAAAAGCCATTAAAACAGTGATAAAAAATCGGGCAGGTTTCATAAAATAATTTTTAGTGAGGTAAATAATATTCAAAAGGCTGAGAAATACTTTTAGCCCGACGATTCGCCAGGCACAAAATGATTAACGATAAATCAGATTCTGAAAACGCAATTACAGATATAAATAGGAGTATCCACCGCTCGCGGAGGAGCATGATTGTTTGGATAGTATGCCTCAGGAAAAAATTCAGGTGAAAATGCGCAGGCAGGCAATGCCGCAGGAGAAATTCCGGTTATCGTCTTTGTGAACTGCCAAATGCATTGGGATGTCTTTTGATCTTTTTCAATCTTAACCTGCTTATATTCATTTTTGCAGCATCCTTTTTTATCCTTGAAATTTTTCATCCCGCACTTATTGCATTTCTCTTTCTCTTTTTCATAAAAGGAAAAACTTAAATCAACAAGCCTTCCCATGCAATAATGCAGGTGAATGGTAGCACCTGAAGAACTACCCAGATAAAGTACAGCTAATATGGCAACAATAATTTTTTTCATCAACTCTTTAAAAAGTATAATGATACCATTTGAACCGGATTGCTATTCAGAACCGGCAACGAAAAATCAAGCCTCTGATCAGTTATATTGGCTGTTTGTTGTGTCGCCAATGAACCGGCAATAAATAAGCAAGAAACTAAAAAAGTATTTTTCAGGACTGTCATATAAAAAGTTCAAAAAGGCTTCCGGTCATCAGGACCGGAAGCTCCTGATAAAAAGAAATAATTAAGACTTTTTGCAGCAACCCTTTGTTCCGCAATCCATCTTGCTGTCTTTGTCGCAGCAGGATGCTTTTACACCGGCCTTTGCTTCATTGCCACAGCAGCCCATTTCTTTGCATTTTTCAGAATCTTTGCAACAGCCCTTTTCTTTACAGGCAGCTTCATCAGCACATTTTCCATCTTTTCCACCGGATCCTGCGGACATTTCACAGCTTGCTCCGCAACAATTCATTTCTTTTGTAACACCTTCTCTCTCGTATTGACAGCAATCATCTAACTTACTGTATGCTTCTTCAGTGGCTTTGAAACCGGGTGTATCATAACCGGCATCCGCGATTTTGTGCTGGATCTTTGCAGCATTTGTGGAGGCACTATTATATTTAACAGTGAGCACTTTAGTTTCGGTACTCCAAACAGCATAAACAGCTCCTGCAGTCTTTGCAGCTTTTTCGATCTTCTTCTTACACATCCCGCATTCGCCGGAGACCTTGAACGATTCTTTTTTTACCGCCTGTGCAAATGAAAGATTACAAAGACAAGTTGCTAAAATAGCAACTGACAATATTTTAAATGTTTTCATGTAATTAATTTGAAAATTTTAAAGATTTAATTGTGAATAGGTCCCTATAACTATCAGGATGTTAATGGTCAACAACATATTGGCAAATAGCTATTCACCATTGACCATTCACTATCTCAAATTCTGAAAACACAATTTTGCAGGTATGCATCCTGCCCGTGTAATAAAGGAGGAGAATGATTCAGATGATCAACGGACCGGTCACTATTTACTTCAGCAGCTATAAAATCAGGAAGAGTTGTGACCAGCGGCTGAATGTTTTTTAGTTCAAAACCGGCAGAAGAAGTTTGGTGATCATCCTGGATCTTTATAACCTTCAGTTCATCATGACAGCAACCATGCGATTTACTAATATGCATGCCGCACCTGCCACACCAATCAGTTGAAGTTTTATAAAGAGAAAAAGAATCAAAGCGATCCATGCAGAAATGATAATTCACTATTACGCCGCAGGCAAAAGCGAAGTAAATAGTGACTGCAAAAGAGGCAAAAAGCTTTTTCATAATGCTAAACAAAGGTAACAAGCCTTTGCAACATTACATAGCTGATTCTTATCAGCAAATGATATAAAGAGTTTTTTGTCTTAATTAACAAAATTCCACCAGATACCCAGCCTGAATACCAAACCGGGATAGGGATAGCCGGGTGCTGCAAGATTATTATTTGTCCAGCCAAAGCCACCGTCCTTGGTTACCTGCATGGTATTCAGGTTCTCAAAGCGGAGAAAGGCTTTAAAACTGCGGATGCGGAAATGTACGAAGGCGGAAATATCGGGAGAGTTGTGGATAGTTACACTATCCTGGAAAAAGAATTGACCCAGCACCGGGGAATAGTTATCCGCTTTATAAGGAGTATGGTATTTTATCTCAACTCCTGTTGAAAGATTAAGATTCCTGAAGAAATTGCCTTCATAAGCGATCCTGTTTCTTGTAAACAGCAGCGGAACATGCACAGGAGCCGCGCCGGTTTTTTGCTGGACATATACATTGGCATACCAATTCAGATGCCTGCTTAATCTGAATACTTTTTGTGCTGAAATCCTGAGCAGGTTGAAAATGGCATCGTATTGATCTAATTTATAGAACGCGGTAAAATAACTATAGTTACTGACGAGATAATAATCACCGGTTAATTGCAGGTTCAACGCAGGCTGATAAAGCGAAGCAAAGATGTGGCTGGTATTTTCCTTTTTAAAGTCCCGGGGAGCATCCAGGTAAAAACTGCTGTGGGCATCAAACAAAAAAGCAGGGGAACGGTTGACATTTTCAAACCCAACCTCAGCATAGCCGGCATTTTTTTTACCGACAAACCGTTTCAGATTGATATGTGCATTGTAATCACCCGCATTCAATCCCGTTGAATAGAGATTTCCGAAGACCTCCATATCCCATTTCTGGTTGCGTGTTTTGTTGCGGTATTCGCCATGAAGAAAAACATTGTAATATGATTTTTTTTGAGCGGTAAATTCTCCTGCCAGGTTTTGCAGGGTGGCGCCGAATTTTATAAACTGCTGAAGATTTTTTGCATCCGGAAATTGATAAATGGAAAAATCATTGATAATATTTTTCCACCGGTCGCGTAAATAGATCGTATCTATCCGATTTATTGTTATTCCGTATGTATCATGGTAATAAGCTGAATCAGGAACATTCTTGTGATTAACATCATCATTTGGAAAATCGAAGTATTGATATTTATATGTATTGTACGAGATAGTATGTTCAAAACGAAGACGGGGATAGAATAAAGGAATGATAGTTGAATCAGTGACCAGTGAATCTTTTTTGCCAAAGTCATATTGCTGTCTCACCAATGCAGTAAATTCCCGATAACGGTTACCTGTAAAAATTTTAGCGGCGAAAAAATTTGTATTAAATGTTTCAGTCCCTCCCAAATTGGTAAGAATATCGAAACGGTTTTTATAGATACGGGTGTTATTCAAATAATCTTCATTCGTTTTTATGCCTCCATTTTCTACAGATTGCAAATGATTGGCAAGAATGACAAAATAATTATTGTATTGTTTTTTCTTTCCTTCATACCATGATGTAAAAAGAAGATTATTATGATTGGTATTTTGGTTCTGAAAAAACCCGGGGGAATTGGTCAACCTGTATTGAAATGAAACATTCCAGTTAGGTTTTACATTTTGCGTATGCTTCACTTCAATGATCTGTTCTGTTTTGCTTCCCAGAAAATAATTTAGTTCGCTGTACGGTCTCGTGGTATTAAAAAAACGTACCGATTCCAATTTCCATTTGTAGGCATCAAAAGCATGAAAACCGGGATCCCAGCCAGGCTTTAAAGAGGGAGAAAACAAAATTGATTTTGAAGCATTACCCAGGTTACCTAAATAAATGTTTGTTGCCGGAATGGGAAAACGGGTGGTAAAATCATTGATCGATGAATCCAGTTTATAATGTCTTGACGAATCCAGGTAACGATAGTAAATGGTGATGGAGTCTTCATTCCTGTTTCGATGATGCAGGCTATCGCCGGAACCTCCCGATGTGTTTCCCCTTCCTATGTTCTGTCCCACTTTGGGCACATTGCGAAAAATTTTTTCCTGCGCAATGACCTGTAAGGACAGAAATGAGAAACCGGTAAATAAAAAATATGTAAGTTTTCTTGCCAGTGTTACCAGATTAATGAATAAAAATAGTGCAGCAAAAATACCACAGATAAAATTCCAAATTTCAAATACCAAATCACAAATAAATCAAAAATTAATTGTTCTGATCAGGTTTTATTCGGGTTTTAAATTTTATTTCGAGCTTGCGATTTGATTTTTGGTGCTTCTGCTAAATTCCAAATTTCAAATACCAGATCACAAATAAATCAAAAATTAATAGTTCGGATCGGGTTTTATTTGGGCTTAAAATTTTATTTGGAGTTTGCGATTTGATTTTTGGTGCTTCTCTAAATCCCGGCAATCATTTCTCTGAAGATAGCTGCAAAATTGGGTTCAGCTTCCTTAGCCGCCTGTAATACCTCTTCATGAGTAATCTTATTTTCGTCTTCCCGTATGCCAATATCTGTTATTACACTCATGGCAAAAACAGGAAGCCCCATGTGATTGGCAACAATGCATTCTTGTACAGTACTCATGCCAACAGCGTCACCACCCGATGCATGTATGAACCTGTATTCAGCTCTTGTCTCAAATGTAGGACCCGTAACTGCATAATAAACGCCTTCTTTCAATTGAATACCCAACCGGTAGGCTATTTCCCTTGCTTTTTGTATAAGATCTTTACTGTAAGGCTCACTCATGTCAGGAAAACGGGTACCGAGTTCTTCAATATTTTTCCCGATCAATGGGTTAGGGGTAAAAAAACTGACATGATCTGTAATGACCATCAGATCGCCTACATTAAAATCTGGATTGACAGCACCAGCGGCATTAGAAAGCAGCAATACTTTTATTCCTGATAATTTCATTATCCGGATTGGAAACACAACCTGTTCAGCAGTATACCCTTCATAAAAATGAAAACGGCCCGCCATGCAGATAATTTTTTTCCCGCCCAGGTTACCGAATATCAATTTCCCTTTATGGCCAACCACGGTTGATACAGGAAAATGGGGGATCTCATCATAGCTGATCTCTTCTTCTATCTCCACTTCATCGCTGAAATGACCGAGACCGGTGCCAAGAACAACTCCCACCTCCGGAACATGCTTGTATTTTTTCTTCAAAAACTTCGCAGCCTCCTTCAATTCCTTCATCGCTTTTTTACTCATAAAAAGAAAATAAGAGCGCAAACGTACACAAAATTTTTCAGCCTGATTTAACCCGCCAAGGCTTGTAGTTGCCGTGAATTGGGATTTCGGATTTCGGATTTGGAATTTGTTATTTGTTATTTGTTATTTGTTTTTAATATCGGTAACGAAAAAAATCGCAGTATTCTTCGTCGCATAAAAGTTTTTGCAGAACAGGATCTTTCAACACATCAATATAATCCATCCATTTACCATTCACTTTTATTTTGCGATAGATCAACCTGATCCCCTGGCTATAATCTACCCACCAGAAAATATGGCCTGTATACAATGGCTGTATCGGTTTTCCATCGGGTTTATGCCAGCCATAGATAGCCACACGATCAGTCCCGATAGCTTTCGGGATCGGATCCCGCGAAATTTTTCCGCTGATGACCACATCTTTCTGAATACCGGCGATCAAACCCTTTCGGCCCCTTCGCTGACCTTCCACAATCAGGTGATGTTGCCACATAGTAGGTGTGCTGTCGCGAAATGCATACATGGGTACTGGTTCCAGTTTTAGTTTGGCGGCTTTGTAAATATCATCCACCATTTTTCTTGTTGGCAAAAAACAATTGAAACTATCGGCAATTTTTTGAGCAGCCAGGGGTGTAATATTGATACGGGCCCAGTCATCATCACTGCCAATACTTAAATAATCGGGAGATACATAGTAGGTGGCGTTTATTTTTTTGCCGGTTAATGAATCAGTTATTGAAACTTGCACCCGAACAAATTTTTTAAGAAAGGATGGAATATTTCCTGCTAAAATTTCTTTTACGGCAAATGAATCTCTCTCCTGCCATTTCATGGCAAATGCCTGGTGATAAAATTCATTTCCTGTTGTTGTTGAAGTTCTTTCAGGCCAGGGCATTTTTTTGGTTGCAGTGCAGGAAATCAGAAAGATCAAGGTAGAGGTTAAGAGCAGGAAGCGATTCATAAACGAAAGTTAAACGAAATATTTCACGCAAAGATGAGATCAAAACCCGCTAAACTTCTTTGCGACTTAACGATCCCGATAGCTATCGGGACTTAGCGATTTTGCGAGGGGATAAATTGTTGAGCAGAACCCGGAACGATGCAGTGAATAACACAAGAGGAGCCGAATAGTCTCCGAATAAGCGACTGATGTTTCGCTGAGAACAAGATTATCACGCAGATCAGCGCAGATTTTTTAATTTTGAAACATTTCTCTGCGCCATCTGCGAACAGATCGGCGAATATCCGCGGGAATTTGTGTAATTACTGAAGCCTGCTACATAAAAATACTCCCGGCTAAAACTTATCTTCGCCAAAATTTTTAAGGATGAATTTACACGAATACCAGGCTAAAGAACTTTTGAAAAAATACAATGTACCCGTGCAGGAAGGTATTGCCTGCGGTACAATACATGAAGTGGAAGACGCATACCGGCAGATTAAAACACAGTACGGAAGCAGCTTTGCTATTATTAAGGCACAGATACACGCAGGCGGTCGTGGTAAAGGAAAGATAAAAGAAACAGGCATCAATGGTGTAAAGCTGGGAAAAAGCCTTGAAGAAATCAGTGATTTTGCAAGACAAATCCTGGGAGGTACTCTGGTAACCGTACAAACCGGGCCGGCAGGCAGGGTTGTACATAAAGTGCTGGTAGCACAGGATATGTATTACGAAGGAACCAGCGAACGAAAAGAATTCTATTTATCTGTTTTGCTCGACAGATCGAAGGGACAAAATGTGATCATGTACAGTACGGAAGGAGGCGTGAACATCGAAGATGTAGCACACGATACACCGGATAAAATATTTAAAGAGTGGGTTCATCCTGCCGGAGGTTTGCAGGCTTTCCAGGCAAGAAAAATTGCGTTCAATCTGGGGTTGACGGGCAATGCGTTTAAAAACTGCGTAAAGTTTGTCACCAATTTATATAATGCCTATGTAGGATTGGATTGCTCGATGCTCGAAATTAACCCCTTGTTCAAAGCGGCGGATGATAAAATTGTAGCCGTAGATTGTAAAATGAATTTAGATGAAAACGCATTGATGCGTCATCCTGATCTTTCTGCCATGCGTGACGTAACGGAAGAAGACCCGACTGAAGTAGAAGCCGGCAACTACAATCTCAATTTTGTAAAGCTTGATGGCAATGTGGGCTGCATGGTAAATGGCGCCGGTCTTGCCATGGCTACCATGGATATGATCAAACTAAGTGGCGGTGAACCGGCAAATTTCCTGGACGTAGGCGGCACAGCGAATGCGCAAACTGTTGAAGCAGGGTTTAAGATCATTTTAAAAGATCCGAATGTAAAAGCCATTCTTATAAATATATTTGGTGGCATTGTTCGCTGTGACCGGGTGGCCCAGGGTGTGATCGATGCATATAAAAATCTCGGTAACATTCATATCCCTATTATTGTCCGTCTGCAGGGCACCAATGCAGAAGAAGCAAAGAAATTAATTGATGAAAGCGGATTAAAGGTTCAATCTGCCATTTTGTTAAGCGAAGCTGCGGAGTTAGTGAAGAAAGCAGTGGCATAAGTAGATGATAACTGGATAGATGATATTTAACAGGTAATAGTTGATCCCGACCGGAATGTCGGGATTTTTTGTGGTCATATTAAATTGACAAAAACCTGCTCTTTTCATACCTTCCTTTCCTGATAACATCACTATTGCCTCAATCCCGCCAGCTCGCTACCATCGTGTTTACCGATATCGTCGGATATATGGCATTAATGGAATGATGAACAAGAAGCTTTAGAGCTGTTAAGAAAAAATAGAGATTTACAAAAAAAAATTGATTTGCCACAACCAAAATTTGATAAATCAAACGAATGAAAAGATTTATAGCCATACTATTTTTTTTCTTTGAAATAACAATGGCCGGAGCTCAGAGTCTTGATCTTAAAGCCGATAGTTTAAGAAACCTGCTTACTACAACAAAACAAGATACCACCCGTGTACTTCTTTTATCACAATTAAGTAACCAGCTTCAGCGATCTGATCCGGATTCGGCTTTTTTATTAGCCGAGCAGGGATTAAAATTGGCAAAACAACTCAATTATCCAAGAGGAGAGCTGTATGCTAAGGTTAACCTGGGGGGATGTTTTTGGAGTATTGGTGATTATTCAACAGCCATTCAATTAATGTTGCCCGAAATAAAACATGTTCTGTCTACAAATGATTTAGAGCTACAGGTTAATTTACAAGCTGTGTTGATAAATTCATACAGAGACCAGGGTGATTATACGGAAGCATTAAAATATGCTTTGGAAGGGTTAAATTCAGGATTAGATAATTGTAAATATTGCAAAATAGGCATCGCTGTAATATCAGAGCTTTACCTGGAAAGAAATCAGCTGGATTCTGCACAATTTTTTTTACATAAGGCTCTCCTGTATCCCCCCAATATTGGTTTTGATGGATGGATTTATTCTACGGCAGGGCGAATCTATAATAAACTTAAAAATTATGACACTGCTTTTCATTTTTATCGCAAAAGCATTCAAAAACTCCGGGAAGAAAATAATTTAAAAGACCTCGCTGGTGTTTACAACAATGTAGCTGACATTTTTTTAACTATAGGTTTAAAAGATTCATCCCTTCTTTATGCGGGAAGATCGTTAGTTGTTTCACAGCCAAGAAAATTTGCCAGAGAAATTCTGGAAACAAACCTTCTGTTATCCAGGATATATGAAACATTTAATTCTGACAGTACTCTTTATTATTACAAAAAGGCAATGACTGCAAAGGATAGCCTGTTCAGCCAGGAAAAACAGAGGCAGATTTTAGGCTATAAATTCAAACAAGACTTACAACAACAGGAAGCCGAAAGCGAACAGTCGCAATACAGAAAACAAATAAAAATTTATTTCCTCAGTGGTATAGCTTTAGTTTTTATAGTCATCGCTTTTTTGTTACTTAGAAATAATAAAAATAAACAAAGATCTTTTGCAAGGTTACGAATGCAAAAACAACAAACAGAGATTCAAAAACTGAAAGCAGAACAAGCCTTAGAAGAATTAAAATCCACCCAGGCCCAGCTCATCCAGGCAGAAAAAATGGCTTCATTGGGAGAACTCACTGCGGGCATTGCACATGAAATTCAAAACCCATTGAACTTCGTCAATAATTTTTCTGAAGTTAATTCAGAATTGATTGATGAGATGGGACATGAAATTGATAAAGGGAATCTGGATGATGTAAAAGCAATTGCGAAAGATATAAAGGAAAATCAGGAAAAAATAAACCATCACGGCAAACGAGCCGATGCAATAGTTAAAGGTATGCTGCAACACAGCCGCAGCAGCAGTGGTGTAAAAGAACCGACTGACATTAATGCATTAGCCGATGAATACTTGCGCTTAGCTTATCATGGATTAAGAGCAAAAGACAAATCATTTAATGCCACGATGAAAACAGATTTTGATGAAAAAATCGGGAACATTAATGTCATTCCGCAGGATATTGGCAGAGTCATTCTCAATTTAATTACAAATGCTTTTTATGCAGTGGCCGAAAAGAAAAAATTGCAACCTGAGAATTACGAACCAATAGTAATGGTCAGCACAAAAGCTATAAAGCCTTCCCCAAACGGCGGAGGTTTGGGGGTTTTAATTTCCGTTCGGGATAATGGAAATGGTATTTCTCAAAAAGTATTGGATAAAATATTTCAACCATTCTTTACTACCAAACCCACCGGGCAGGGAACAGGATTGGGGTTATCGCTGAGCTATGATATTGTAAAAGCGCATGCCGGGGAATTGAAAGTAGAAACAAAAGAAGGCGAAGGAGCGGAGTTTATTATTCAATTGCCAGCTATCTGATATGACTACCATCTTTAATCAAATAAATCCTATAAATCATAGCTTGTCCCGGAGGCGGGAGTTCAGACAGTGACCCATTACCGATTTGAATGCCTGTATATTTAGTAAACAATTTTGCTTACCTTTTGGTTCCTTCTATAAAGATTCCAGGTCTTTCCCCATTGAAATATTGCGCTTAGAAGAACATTCCTGAATTCTTAAGTTCATTCATCATTTAAAAAATTTTTTGTATGAAAAGATCATTCGTCTTTTATCTGTCAGGTTTTCTAACCTTGTTATTAACTGCCTGTAGTATGGCGAGCAGTAATGTAAAAATTACTGATATTGTTGCCAGCAGCAAATCCAAAGAGGCAGTTGCTTCGTTCCGGCAAGGCTTGCTTTTAGCCGACCAGGGTGATGGTCAAAAAGCAAGAGCTTCTTTTATAAAAGCCATTGAGCAAGATCCAAAAATGGCCATAGCCTATGTCTTTAAAGCTTCCACTGATTTTTCTCCTAAGGAATTTACTGATGACCTGAATAAGGCAAAGGAAAATCTTGATGGCGCCGGTGAGTGGGAAAAAATCTATTATGACTACAATATGACCTTTCTTAACTCAGACTGGAAGAAACGCCTTGAGCTTGCCCAAAAAATGACTACCAGCTTTCCGGATGCTGCAAGAGCCCATGTGGAACTGGGCAATACCTACCTGGCAGGAAATGAAAATGACAAAGCAAAAGAAAGTTTTCAAAAAGCTGTAGAACTGGATCCTAAATGGGTCGGCGGTTATGCTGCATTGGTCAATTCATATTTATTCAGCGAACCGAAGGATTTTAAAAAAGCAGAAGAGAATGCATTAAAAGCTGTTGAACTGGCTCCCACAAGCCCGGGTGTTGAAATTGCATTGGGCGATTGTTACCGTGCGCAAGCTAATCTGGAAAAAGCCAGGGATGCTTATTCAAAAGCTATCGGGTTAGACCCCAATTCCCCGGTTGCCTATTATAAGAAAGGACACGCAAATTCGTTTCTCGGAAATTTTGATGAGGCAAGACAAAACTATATGGACGGAGCAAAACACGACGATGTAAAATTTGGCTATGTGATGAATATCGGCAACACCTACCTGTATGCGGGCGATTATAAAATGGCCATGCAATATTTAATGGATGAATGCGCAAAAATGGATGCTGCAGGAGAAACAAAAGACAGAACTACCATTGCAAAGTTCAATTGCATGGATGCCTGTACAAACATTGCGATGCATTCGGGGGATGCTGCAAAGGTCAAAGAACTATCTGCTATGGAGGGTCCTCTTAATACAGAGATCACAAACGATGTTGGCACCCAGGAGGCAAAAATGAATCAAAAGGCCGGTGAGCTCTACTGGCAGGCAATGACAAATGCAATGGAAGGAAATTATGATGCAGCGAAAGCAAAGGCGGAAGAAATAAAAACAACGCTTGCGTCAATTAATGACCCTAATAAATTAAATGGTTATGAGTTTGCAATGGGTTATACCAATATGAAACAAAAGAATTATGCCGAAGCCATCGGTCATTTTGAAAAAAGTAACCCTGCCAATTCTGTTTATAACAAATACTGGCTTGCCATGGCAAACGAAGCTGCCGGAAATAAGGACAAGGCAAATGCGCTTTATAAAGAAGTAGCTGATTATAATTTTAATGAGATTGGCTATGCACTTATAAGAAATGAAGTAAAAAAGAAATTGTCCACGCCTTAAATTATTCTTTGCAAAATAATAAACCCATTCATCGCTGGTGGATGGGTTTTTTATGGATAGACCCTGGTCAAAGGCTTTATCAACACCTGTTAGCATAATGATCTATGATCGTCCTTTAAATTTCTTAGATTCATCCACTAAAACTATCTAATTATGACCACCATTGAAGCGAGGCTCGAAGTCCTCGAAAAACAAAACCGCCGCTACAGGAAATTATTTATTGCACTCGGAGTAATTGCAGCCATATTTGGCTTTACTGCCTTTACAAATAACCCCGTTCCTGATAAACTCCAGGCCAAGACTTTTGAAATGCTGGACAACAATAACAAGGTTCTCGCAAGTATCAGCAGTCTTGATGGCAGCGGGCGCATTACCACTTTTAATTCAAAGGGGGAAAAAACATTAGACCTCCGTCCTTCCAATGAAGGAGGCGGCGCTTTATTAGTATATGATGGCAGCGGCAACCTGAATATGAGAGTAACATATACTGAGGGTGGCGGCGGTTACCTGAGTATATTTAATAACACAGGCAAGGAAGTTGTGCAAATCGGCAATACAACCGGTTCAGGCGGTTATGTTTCTGTTCATGACAAAGCGGAAAAAGTATGCGTGGATCTGGGAAGTCACAAAGATGGAGGCGGTTATTTCACTTTGTACAACGAAAAGAATAAAGACGTGATCAGACTTGCCAATACGAGTACCGGTGATGGTGACATTTTTATTGGCGCTGCTGATGGCCAGGACCGTATGAGATTGACAACAAGTGATAATGGCGGTGGCAGTTTTACCATTTTTAACCAGGCAAATACTTCGGTTATTCGTTTGGGAGTTACCACAACCCAATCCGGGGTATTGAACCTTTATAATTCTTCTTCAACCCGCATTAACGCTATTGGTGCTGATCCGAATAATAATGGGGTAATAAATTGCTGGAACAGCGGTGGAACAAAAACAGCCACCTTACCTGCTAATTAAAATTTATTTTAAAAAAAAGATCCCCGATTTATCGGGGATCTTTTTTTTTCAGGCGTTGAGGACGGTCAATACTTTTTTTTTCATTAGGACTTGGACGCCTGTTGGTTCATAAGGATTGGATTTAGACGGGTCCTTCGGAAATTGGATTCGGATTTATTTTTCTTAGGATTTGGATATTTTCTTTGCTGCTGTAAAAATGTATTTAAAAAAAGGAGTTTGCAAGGAATATCGGGATGAATTTGCATAGTTACTTGATAATTTTAACTAGCCCTAAGCGAATGCACCTATCGGCTGAAATCCTTGCCCAATATACGTTTTAGCCAAGGTAGAATTCCGAAGTAGTTTCCGGGGTCCGACTTGATCAGCATCAAATAAAAAATCGTTTTTGCGATTAGCAAAATCAATACACTCTATGACCTGCGTCATATTTTTCCTGCTGTTTTCATTTATCTGTTCTTCTTTAAATTAGCAGCATGCAAACAACGATCCGCCGGATACGATCAACTGATAACCCGGCTCTCGCGAAAATTGTCCGCGATACCATGGCGGAATTTGGAGCGAACAGACCCGGAACAGTCTATTATGATCCCACGACTGATCATCTTTTTGAAATGTTTCAGAAAGAAAGAGCCGTCTATCATGTGGCTGAAATTGACGGGAAGATGGTTGGTGGCGGAGGGATTTATCCAACCGATGGCTTGCCAGCCGACACCTGTGAATTGGTCAAAATGTACCTGATTCCTTCAGCAAGAGGGACGGGATTGGGAAGAACATTAATTGAAAAATGTTTGTCAGCTGCAAAAGAAATGAGTTATAAAAAAATTTACCTGGAAACAATGCCTGAATTCAAACAGGCCCTGAAAGTGTACGAAAAATTTGGATTTGATTATTTAAAAGGCCCGATGGGCAATTCAGGGCACTGGGGCTGCGGTATGTGGATGCTTAAGAGTTTATAGTCGGGAGTCCGGAGCCGCAGCATTAACTACAGACTATCGACTCATGACTCAAAAACTTCAACCTCGTACACCGGGCTAAATAAATAAACTCTGCCGGTTGTTACTTCAACACATTTAAACCGCTTCCTTACCCTGACCTCTTTTTTAAAAACTCTTCCATCATTTGTGCGGAATAAACTATTTACCGGTATTTCCTCCACCAGCCTGTTATTGGTTTTTGCATCATCATATTTTCTCAAAACCCGGAGAAGATCGTCTTCAGCGCAACTGGAAGCAGCAGGGTTTTTTAATGATTGCAATAATTCTTTTTCAATATCTGCAGGAAAAACTTTATTCTGAACAAATTGCTCCAGCAATTTTCCATAGATCATTTTCCATTCTCTTCCATGTGCAGAAACCCTGTTTTCAAACTGCTCAAAAGTTAACAGGTGGGCCAGTTCATGTAACAAAGTGATAAGAAAAGAAAATTTGTTAAGATTGCCGTTTACACTGATACGGTGGTTGGCATGATGGGTTTGATGGCGATAATCTCCCAAAATACTTTTTCTTTCTTTTGCAACCGTCAGGTGCACTTTATAAAATTGCAGGTATTGAAGCACCGCATCATAGGTGCCCGGTGGAAGAAATTCCTGTAAATGACCGATCGGCGCTTCTTTCTTAGGCATTCTTTTTTTCCTTCAGCAACTTTGTGAGTGTTGATACCTCCATGAATGTATAAACGAAATACAAACCCATGCAGGTAAACAAAGCCGGCTTATTAAGCTGGCTGCGAAAAACAAATATATATATACAGGCGGCCATGGAGCATACAAACAATTTCAGCATCGTACTCAGGTAAACTCCCCGGACAAACGCATTGGGATTAGTGGCTTTCAGATTTCTTTTATTCAGCAAAAAAGAAAAAAGAGTAACGGCAAAAAGAATAAGATTACCGATGATGAGTACGCTTTGATTAAAATCATTTCTTTCCAAAAGATTTTTTCCTGTGATAAAAAAAATATTCAAACCGGTAAACAATATAATAATGGGAAACAGAGATCTCCTGTTATTTTTTTGAATGGTCATCGTTCCTCTTTGATGTTTGTTTATAGACCTGGTAAAAAATACCAAGTAATGCAAGCAATGGCAACAGCCATACCAGCAAAGGTGTGGAAAATTTAAACCATTTATCGGCTTTAAATCCAAGAAAAATAGCCAGTGCAAGAGCTGCAAAAATTTGCATGCCCATGCCGGCATAGCGAAGAAGTTCCCTGTTATTGTTCTTACTGTGCTGCTGCTTTGGGCTCATTGGTTGTATTGGCCATTTCTACCACATTAGTTCCCATATGGCACTGACCATTGAATATAGCCGTGGGCTCCACCTGCAATTTACCGGCGTAAATATTACCGTTCACCATACAGTCACCCCTTAACTGCAGCAGGTCCTTTGTTTTAACATTGCCCTCAACCTTTCCGACTATATCGGCCTGGTTGCCGGAAATATCGCCTTCAACGCTTCCGCTGGCACCAATTACAATTTTAGAAGAGCTGCTGACATTCCCGATTATCTTTCCATCAATTCGCAGATCGCTGCTGCTGCTGATGTCGCCTTTTAATGTGGTGCCGACACTGACAAGTGTAGTGCCGTTGCCACCGTTAGTTTTCTCGTTGCTCATGATAGTTTCAGATTTGCTTTTAAACATAGGTTTTGAGATTTAATCATTTGAATACTCGTCTTTAGGCAGTGTGATCTTTGTTGTATCAAGGCTCACAGTAAGATCTCCCTTCAAAACTTTCTTTAATCCGTCAATATAACGTGCCTGGTAACCCACTTGTTGCTCTAGCGAATCAGTTCTGTATTTTAATTGCCGGTAATCCCGGCCTATTTTCAGGTCATCATATCCTGGTATATAATATTTTAAAGGGGTGAAAACGATCAGGGCCACCGTAAGCCCTACCAAAACGACAAAAATGCTGCTTAAAAAAATATATACACTCAGCCTGGATAATTTAAATGTTACCACTTCTTCATAGGTATCATCGTTCATTACCACCAGCCGGTAGCGGTTGCGCAGCCGCTTGAAAGTGCTATTCGTATCGAATTTTACCATAAGGTTTATTTAGAGATTTTAAAGGTAGTAAAAAGGGAGGGAGAATCTTTATTAAACCCCTTAATCCCGATCCCGATAGCTATCGGGATCGGGATTATTTAGTTTCCGTTACGCCTCCTCCTCAGGAACTGATCGCATTTTTATGCAGTAACAATACTATTTAAGAGTTTTCCGTTATCTCACAGATGCCGGCGACTTTGTACTTTTAACTTAAACTTCCTTGTATGAAAAATATTTTTTCATGCCTTTTATTGCTTTCATTCGCCCTTGCAAGGGCACAGGAAAAGAAAATAATTTATTATCCCAATGGCAATAAGCATTATGAATTCGGGATGAAAAATGACCTTTTGGATGGCAGGTTTTCCTGCTATTACGAAAATGGAGTAATGATGATGAATGGAACGTTGAGTAACAATCAGAAGATTTCACAATGGATGGCCTGGGACCAACAGGGTATTTTAAGAGAAATCAGGAATTATACGACCGGCAACCAGTTTGAGATCATTAATGAATGGGATAAAAACAATCATCAAATTTTACCGGGGATTATAAACGAAAAGAATATGCGGATCATCCAGGCAGCGAATAATATTACCTCACCTGATTGGGACCAGGTGTTGATCAATCGCCGTTTATGGAAAACAATAAAAAAAGAAGGATCAGTAAATGATTTTTTGTTCGCCGGTGATAATTTTTTCAATGCTTTGATAGACGGATTGAAGAACAATGAGCTTTCCGTTTTTGAAGACGACCGTTTTGTATATGTAAAGAATAAAGCCATTGTAAATGATCTAAAAAATGCCAATGTGGTTGAATACCGCATAAAAGAAGACGTGACCTACTATAAGGAACAAAAGACTATTCGTAGAAGAATAATCGGGATTTGCCCGGTAATACAAGAAGATTGTAACCTCAGGGAAATAGGCTGGTTTTATTGGCCTGACGTTGTTGCTGCTTATTCTTCAGATAAAGACTTCCAACCGATCATGTCAAATCTCCATAACCAGGTGTATGCAGGTACCGTAATCAAAACGACTTTAGATACCTCCAAAAAACAGAAATGGAGGGAAGTAAACCCGGATGAATCGCTTCTGATCCAACTGCGTATTCTTCAAGATGAAGCTATCATCTGGATTTACCAGGTTGATAACGGTTTTTGAAATTTATTCAATTCAACCCGCCTGTATTGTTTTTGATCGCATCAAGTACATATTTCAAATTATCCTGCTCAACCTTCCCATCATAGGTTTGAATTTGTTTTTTCCTCCGGCGAAGTTCATTTGCCAGCAGGTTAAGAGTCCGTTTACAATTCAGGAAATCTTCGTTCTGTTCACCTTCCAAAAGAAACCAGATAAATCGGCGGGTATATTTCGTTAGGGCATCAATCAATGCCGGGTAAGTCAGGTTTTGTAAGACCATAAAGCACTGTTTCGGATTCCTCCAGCAAAAGCCGTGCACAATATTCCATATATTATATTCCATCCGCATTTATCCACAGGAATTTTCTTTGCATGCAAATATTTTTAACAATGTCCTGTATACGGATTGATTTTTTTTATTTTAAATCCTGGAAATAAAAAAACTGTTCATTGATCAACCCGATTGACGTCGGATATCAACGCTAATGTCTTTTCGTCATTTTTTACCTTAAAAAACTGTATATTTTTATACTAAAATATTTGAAATTCAGTTATTAAGAGTTTAGATTGCGCCGATGCGACCGAACAGATATATCGCTTTTATTGCATTAGCATTTGTTTTTTGCCAAACCACCATTCCCTCCTGGTCGCAACTTGGGCTTTCCTTTGATATCAAAAAGCCCAAGGAGTATGAGGAACGGACACTTCGCTCCGAGAAAGAGCAGAAAAAATTTACGGCCCCCCGTCGGTTTCTTCAAAACACCACCACCCATTACAACTATTTCTTCAATGCCAATAATAAGCTGAATGAGGTCATTACCAGGGCAAAACAAGCCCATCGTGACGATTTTACTGAACTGCTTTCGTTTTATAATTATGATCTTGATGTTACGGCAAGAGATTCTATTCAATTGGATTCGGTGGCCTATAAGGCAACAACAGGGATCGTATTGCATGACCTGAGAAGTGACTGGGCCGATAATATGTACCTGCTCTGGGGAGCCGCTTATTACCTGAAAAAAGAATTCGATTCGGCCTATCTCACCTTCCAGTTCATTAATTATGCCTTTGCACCAAAGGAAAAAGATGGTTACTACCAATTCATTGGCAGCGGCATCGATGGCAACAATGCCCTTTCTATCTCAACCAAAGAAAAAAAGAGCCTCACCAAAAAAATATTTTCATTACCCCCCAGCCGGAACGATGCCTTTATCTGGCAGATCAGAACTTTTTTAGCGCAGGACGAGCTTCCGGAAGCTGCAAGTCTGATAGCCACATTAAAAGCCGATCCTGTTTTCCCAAAACGTTTGCAAAACGATCTTGAAGAAGTACAGTCACTTTATTTCTATAAACAAAGCATGTGGGATAGCGCCGCATTTCATCTTAGCAACGCTCTTGGTAATGCAACTACAAAACAGGAGCAGGCAAGATGGGAGTTTTTAACAGCCCAGATGTATGAACTATCGGGGAATTTCGTCCTGGCCCAGCATTATTATGAAATATCCATCGGTCATACAATTGACCCGGTGATGGATGTTTATGCCAGGCTTAATTCTATCAGGGTCGACAAAACCGGCGGTGACAATTTCATTGAAAAAAATATTGCCGAGTTGTTGAAAATGGCAAAACGCGATAAATATTCTGAATACCGGGACATTATTTATTACATGGCGGCTCAAATGGAACTCGAACGAAATAATATTGCCGGTGCTCAACAGTTGCTGGCAAAAGCTGCTAAATATGACAATGGCAATATAACCCAACGCAACAGGGCTTATTTAAAACTGGCCGACCTTGCTTATGCCAGTAAAGATTACCGCCAGGCATATAATTTTTATGATAGCCTGCAATTAAATGACCCTGCACTAAAAGATACGGCCACTATACTGCAGCGAAAGGAAATGCTGGGCAGAATAGCCGAACAAACAGAGATATTGACAAGACAGGATAGCCTGCAGCGCATTGCAGCAATGCCTGAAGATGAACGAAAAGAGTTTGTAAAAAAAATATTGAAAGAATTAAAAAGACAGCAGGGAATAAAAGAAGACGAAAGTTTCCCGGCTGGCAATCCATTTGCCCAGGCCACGGATCCTTTTAATTCCACCCAATCTTCAAAAGGTGAATGGTATTTTTATAATGCAGCTCTGCGAACCAGGGGAGCATCCGATTTCAAAGCCAAATGGGGGAACCGCCCCAATGTCGATAACTGGCGGCGGCTTGGAGCTGTGGCCAATCTGCCAAAAAATAAAATTGATCGTTTGATTAACCCTACCGGCAAGCCTGTAAAAAATGATCAGCCCGAAGAACTTTCCTTTGATGCTTTGTATAAAAGACTTCCGTTGACAGAAGAACAATTAAAGTCATCGAATGATTCCATCCAGAATGCCTTGTTTGAACTCGGAAAAATATATGCAGACCAGTTGGAAGATTGTGCCGCTTCGATCAGCACCTTCGAAGACCTTCGGAACCGCTACCCCCAATTCCCTAAAATGGATGAAGTGCTTTTCACTCTTTATTACTGCTACAATAAAAATGGAGATGCCGCCAAAGCCGCACAGATAAAATCGCAGATGGTTGCCAAATATCCTGATAGCCATTTCACAACAATTCTTACAACCGGCAAAGATCCTGCTGCAAAAGGAAAAAACGACGAGGCAACAAAAACCTATGAGGCTATTTACGATCTGTTCATTGAAGGAAAATTTGATGAGGCCCTGGCGCAAAAGAAAGCTGCCGACAGCTTGTATGCTGAAAATTTCTGGACACCACAACTTTTATATATTGAATCGGTTTACTACATTAAGCAGCGGGATGATTCAACAGCTATCGCAGATCTTCAAAAAATAAAAACAAAATATCCGAATTCTCCGCTCGCCTCAAAAGCCACCACCCTGATCGATGTGCTGCGAAGAAGGAACCAGATCGAGGAAGAATTAAGAAATCTGAAAATAGAAAGACCGCAGGAGGAAATAAAAAAACCGCTTGATACAGTATCTGCAAATGCCAATTTGAAAACAGACACTGCCCTTGTAAAAAAAACAGTCCCGCCAAAAGTTGATACCAAAAAAACAAATCAACCGGCTGATACCGTTGCAAAGAAAACCCTGGGCCCGGTTCCATTTGCATTTAATGCCGCAACCCCGCATTATGCAATGATCATTCTGAACAAAGTGGATGTAGTTTTCGGGAACGAAGCAAAAAATGCTTTCTTCCGCTATAACAGGGATAAATTCTACAATAAAACTTTCGATATAACAACTGTCAATCTTGACGCAGATAATAAATTACTGCTGGTAACTCCATTTGCCAGTGCCGGAGAAGCCGTCGATTATGTACAACAGGCGAAGAGCCTGGCAGCAAGTGAGATAATTCCCTGGCTGAAGGCTGATAAATATTCTTTCTCAATAATTTCTGAACAAAACCTGCAGCTTTTAAAAGCGAATCCGGACCTCTCTGTCTATAAGCGTTTCCTGGATCAAAATTTGCCAGGAAAATTCTGATTTTTTATGCTGAAACAGCTTTGAGAAAAAATTAGTAATTATAAATCGCCCGGCTGGTAACGATTCGATAATTTAGATCTGCAATCAAGTCAAATGAGTCAAATAAGTCAAACAAGTCAAATGAGTCAAATAAGTCAGATGTGACTACTATGACCTTTATGACTCTTATGACTCTTATGACTGATGACAGAAGCCCTGTTGGTAACATAAGAAATGAATTTCTTCTAAAAACAACTCCAACTATATGAAACGCTCCGTTAGAATTTTTTGGCGAATTGCTCTTGCAGGCCTGGTTTGCTTTCTCATCGTTATTCTCATGGCGGCCCTGGGAGTGTTTGGTAAAATGCCTTCCATGAAAGAACTGGAAAATCCTACTCTTCTACAGACCTCTGAAGTATTGGCCGTAGACGGAACATTGATGGGAAAATATTATCGTGAAAATGGAAACCGGAGTAATGTAAATTATTCTGATATCTCAAAGCATGTAGTTGATGCTCTTATTGCAACAGAAGATATTCGTTTTTATAAACATTCCGGCATAGACATAAAGGGAACCATGAGAGCTGTGTTCACTTTAGGAAGAGGAGGCGGAGGCAGTACGGTTACACAACAGCTTGCAAAAGCACTCCTGGGGCAGGGACGTGGAGGCAGTATCGTGAAACGTATCATTGAAAAAATAAAGGAATACATTATTGCGGTGAAACTGGAAAGAAATTTTACCAAGGAAGAAATTCTTGCCCTTTACCTCAATGCCGTTCCTTTTCCTGATAATGTATATGGCATACGAAACGCATCACGAACTTTTTTTCAGAAAGAGCCAGATCGGTTAACAGTGCCTGAAGCCGCCACGCTGGTGGGCATGCTCAAAGGAAATATCTACAATCCAAGAAGATTTTATTTACCGGCCTTCAATAGAAGAAATGTGGTGATTGACCAGATGATAAAAAATAATTTCCTTACTGCAGCCGAAGGTGAAAAATATAAAGCAATGCCGATTGATCTGTCTCATTACAAAAAAATGGATGAGAATAATGGCTACGCTCCTTATTTCCGTGAAGTATTAAGAGAAGAAGTAAAACAGGTTTTAAAAGATTTGAAAAAACCTGATGGAAGCTCCTATAATATTTATGATGATGGCCTGAAAATATATACTACCATCAATATTAAAATGCAGGAGTACGCCGAAGAAGCGGAAACACAATGGATGCCCACCTTGCAAAAAAGATTGAATGATCAGCGCATCATGAAAAATATATGGAAGGGTCATGAAGATGTTCTGGAGAGATATATAAAAGAAAGTGACCGCTGGAAAAATATGGCAGAAGATGGATTCAGCGATAAAGACATACGAAAAAGCTTTAATCAAAAAGTTCCGATGAAGATCTTTGCCTGGAACAAAAAACGTGAAAAAGATACAGTGATGACACCGCTGGATTCCATTAAATACCACAGGCAAATGATGCAATGCGCCTTTATGATCACTGACCCTGTTACAGGAGAAGTAAGAGCCTGGGTTGGCGGTATTGGTTTTAAAACCTACAAACTTGATCATGCTAATCTCAGAACAAAAAGACAGGTGGGTTCAACCATCAAACCATTACTCTATACACAAGCCATGGAAGAAAGAGGTTTTACACCTGAGACAATGGTAGAAAACGAAGCCCAGTTCTTTCCGGGCAACGGTTGGGTACCAGCAGGAAGAAAATGCAAAGGCGCACCCCAGGTATCTATGGCCGGCGCCCTGGCATTTTCATTGAACTGTGCCAGTGCCTATATCATGAAACAGGTTGGACCTCCCCAGTTTGCTGATTTTTTACAAAGACTGAATCTTCCCACCAAGGTAGATGTAGTGCCTTCATTGGCCCTGGGTGCCTGTAATTTATCATTGTATGAAATGATGTGGGGCTATTCCATTTTCGCGGGTCATGGTTTTTCAACAAGACCTTATTTTATTTCACGCATTGAGGATAGAAATGGGAATGTGATCAAGCGTTTTGACAATGGCGCTAATCGCAAAGAAGCCATCAGCGAAGTTACCGCCTATAAAATGTGCAGAATGATGCAGGGAACGGTTGACAGGGGAACTGCGTTAGGACTGCGCGCAGCATTAGGGATTGCAGAAATGGGGGGAAAAACAGGAACTACAAATGACAATACAGATGGCTGGTTCATGGGGTACACTCCTCAATTGCTTGGCGGTGTCTGGATCGGTTGTGATGACCAGTTCATTCGTTTGGAAAATAACCTGGGTTACGGAGGCCAGGCTGCAAGACCCATCTGGGAGTATTTCTTTAAAAAAGTTTTAGCGGATAAATCTCTCGGCGTTGATAAGAATGCGAAATTTTCTGTGCCGGCTGAAATGGAAAACGAGATCAATAGTATGGATATTATGGAAATGATCGATACCAGTATTCCAAATGCTGAAGGTGAAGACCAGGGTGTTGGAAATTCAAATGATTTTTACCAGCCCAATAAGGAATATATTCCACCGGAATCGCAGCCTGTTCCTGAAGACAATGAAAAAAATAAAAAAGACACGGTTACAAAAAAGCCAATTAAAGATCCAAAGATCGGTGATATAAACTCCGATACTGTAAAAAAGAAAAAAGGATTTTTGAGAAAGCTTTTTGGAAAAAAAGATTCTGTGGAATGATAAAAATATCTTTTTAGGAAAGGGGCTGTCTCAAAGTATTTTTTAACCGCGGAGCCGCAAAGACGCAGAGAAATAAAGTTTATTCGACCTGCAAACTCTGCGTCTCCCCGTCTCCGCGGTTATTTTTAGAACTTTGAAGACAGCCTCTTTTTATTTGAGGATAAAGCCATTCTATAATTTTGCTCCATGCAAACGATGAGGATCAATATTGAAGGAAGAGTGCAGGGAGTGTTTTACCGGCAGAGCGCAAGGGAAAAAGCCGATAGCCTTGGCATAAAAGGAATGGTAAGAAATTGTGAGGATGATAGTGTAGAGATCATTGCAACAGGCACAAAAGAACAACTCGATAACCTGGTCGCCTGGTGCAGGCAAGGTCCTCCAAAAGCAATTGTCATCGAGGTAACAACACAAGAATTATCTTTACAGGAATTCAGAAATTTTTCTATCATTCGTTAACCAATTTATTTTTCAATGAAAAAAATATTTTGCCTGGTTTCAGTGATAATCATTTTATCAGGAACCGTGAATGCACAGGTACGTGAAGGCGGAGACCCCAAACTTTCTGAAGTATGGCAGCCCGAGCCCAGGGTCATCAGCCCGGGTAAAACATCGTTGGATGCACCTTCTGATGCAACCATCCTGTTTAATGGAAAAGATTTTTCACAATGGCAAAACGTAAATGGCGGTGATGCAAAGTGGAAACTGCTCGCAGAGTCCGTTGGAAAAGATGGTTATATGATGGTAAATACAGGCACAGGAAATATCCAGACAAAAAAAGGCTTTGGCGATTGCCAGCTGCATATTGAATGGAAAACACCCGATACAGTAAGAGGTGATGGACAGGGACGTGGTAATAGCGGCATTTTCTTAATGGGACGTTATGAATTACAAGTTTTAGACAGCTATCATAACAGAACCTATAGTAACGGACAGGCAGGAAGTATTTACAAACAATACATGCCCCTGGTCAATGTTTGCCGCGGGCCCGGTGAATGGCAGACCTATGATATTATTTTTATTGCCCCGAGATTTAATAATGACAGCACCTTAAGATCGGCCGCAAGAATTACTGTATTACAAAACGGAGTATTAGTACAAAATAATGTTTCATTATGGGGCGGCACCGAATACATCGGTATTCCCGTTTATAAAATGCACGGAGATAAAGAACCACTCGTTCTGCAGGATCATGGTAACCCAACCTGCTTCCGCAATATCTGGATAAGAGAATTATAACTTGTCCCTTGTAGCTTGACCCTTGTTTCTTGTACCTTGTACCTTTTTCTAATGACAAAGAGTTTTAGTATAAAGCAAGCGACTGTTGAAGACATACCCTTAATACGGGACCTGACATTTAAAGTCTGGCCGCAAACCTATGCGCCTATCCTCAGTCAGCAACAGATCGATTATATGCTTGACCTGATGTACAGCGAAGCATCATTGCAGCAGCAAATGAATGAAGGCAGCGGGTTTATCATTGTATATGAAAAGGATGAACCGGTTGGCTTTGCAGCTTATCTCAAAAAAACTCCATCCGTTTTTAAATTAGATAAAATCTATGTGCTGCCTTCCCAACAAGGCAAAGGCACTGGTAAGTTTGTAATTGACTACATCATTGATGAAATAAAACAAAAAGGAGCCACTGCCTTACAATTGCAGGTAAACCGTTATAATAAAGCAAGGAATTTTTATGAGAAGCTGGGATTCACTGTTATTGATGAAAAAGATTTTGATATCGGCAACGGTTATTTTATGAATGATTACGTGATGGAAAAGAAACTTTGAAATCTCATCCTCTGACTCCTTCTCCAAAAGCTACGGTGTGTACACAGGTCTTGCAAAAGAAATCAGGAAAAATACCCCGTAGGGGTAACCTGTTTGTAGAAAAAGAATGTGTTTATCTGATAATTGCCCCGTAGGGGCTACACCTTTAGCCACTAAATGATATTTTTGAAATATAAAATTTTCTGTTATGGCAAACACTTACACACAATTGCATATTCATTGCGTATTTGCTGTAAAATACAGAGCCGCAGTAATACAACCAGCCTGGGAAGAACGACTGCACAGATATATTACCGGTATTGTTCAAAATAATGGTCACAAA
>Ga0184636_1000039_pt1 | contig 29758 bp, 24 predicted proteins | sample PLM3_60_b2_FD_133164 | JGI IMG/M metagenome (GOLD analysis project Ga0184636, IMG submission 133164) | Groundwater sediment microbial communities from an aquifer in East River, Colorado, USA - PLM4_90_b2 | ecosystem: Environmental > Terrestrial > Soil > Riparian zone | place: USA: East River... | reverse complement strand
GACTCCCACCTTGGGCACATAATAATAAAAAAATAACTTATTAATAAATTTAATATAAAAATCTTAATATAAAAAATTAAAGGCCAAAATACAAAGTTTCAGAATTTATTAACTTTAAATTTTACATTGTCACTTTTCATTTTGATATTTTAATTTTCAATTTTATTCACTAACGATGGAACAAAAAAGAACCATAAAACCAAAAGATTCTTTTTCTTCACGTTCAAATTCCGGCCATTCGCCGAGAACGTCAAGACAGGATCAATTACACACAGGGCAACGACGCACAATTAAAAAAAGCATGAGTGGAAGTCGCGATGAATCCACGCAAAAAATAAATCCAAAAGAGTTGGTCTCCACCGGAGACCGCGATATTCTTAAATTTTTCGCCCTTGGCGGATTGGAAGAAATCGGAAGAAATATGTCAGTTTTTGAATATAATGACGAAATTATTATTTTTGATGCCGGAATCCAGTTTCCAGAAGAAGATACTCCGGGAATAGACTATATAATCCCCAATGTTGAATATTTGGAGGCAAATAAGCATAAAATCAAAGCCTTAATCGTCACGCATGCCCATTATGATCACATCGGCGCCATTCCATATATTATGGAAAAGATTGGCAATCCGACTCTTTATACAACTGCCTTGGCAAAGGAAATGATCAAAAAAAGACAGGACGAATTCACCAATGCGCCTAAAATTGATTTTGAAGTGATTAAAAACCGCGATGTTGTGAGGGTTTCAGAAAATTTTGAACTCACATTTTTTGGCGTTATACACAGCATCCCTGATACCGTGAGTGTCCTGATTAAAAATCCAATTGGAAATTTTGTTTACTCAACCGACGTTAAATTTGATTATGATGAAAAAAACAGGCCTATGGGTTTGGATGAATTTGCCTGGGTTGGGAAAAATAATATCCACACATTATTTTTGGAAAGTACCGGCGCTGAAGTTCAGGGGCAATCGCCTTCCGAATTACTGGTCATAAAAAATATTGAGGATATTTTCAAAAAAACCAAAGGCAGGTTGATTATTGGAACTTTTTCTTCCATGTTGACTCGTCTGGCTGAAATAATAAAAGTCGCGGAAAAATACGATCGCAAGGTTTTCATTTCAGGATTTTCAATGAAAACAACGATTCAAATAGCCCAAAATTTGGGATATATAAAAATAAAAAAGGGCACCATAGTTTCCCTTGATGAAGTCCATAAATACAAGGACGACAAAATTTTAGTCCTATCAACCGGAGCGCAAGGCGAACCAAACGCCAGCTTGATGAAAATCGTCAATGGCGAACATCGTCAAATGCAGATTAAAGCCGGAGATACCGTTGTTTTCTCATCGTCAGTAATTCCGGGGAACGAACGCGCGATCCAGGTGCTTAAGGACAACTTAACCAGACAAGGAGCAAAGGTTTACCATTCAAAAATTGTTGATCTTCACGCTTCAGGCCATGCGACCGGAGATGAATTAAAGCAGGTTGTTAAACTCGTAAAACCTAACTTTTATCTCCCAATTCACGGACAATACTTCATGCGTGCCATTAACGTGGAACTCGCAGAAGAAGTCGGGCTGGCAAAAGGCCATGGATTGATGGTAGACAACGGTCAAATAGTAAAATTCAAGAAAGACGAGGCAAAAATAACCGAGGAAACCGTACCGGCATATTATGTCATGGTTGACGGTTTGGGAGTCGGCGATGTCGGAGAAATCGTCATGCGCGACAGAAAACTTCTGTCACAGGAAGGCATGGTTGTTATTATCGCAACGCTTGACCGAAAAACCGGACGCTTTTTAAAAAATCCTGATGTAATTTCCCGCGGTTTCATTTACTTGCGCGAAAACAAGGACATTGTTGAAGAAATGCGCGGTAAAATTAAAAATATAATTTCCCGCATCCCGGTTCACCAGGAAATTGACCCTGATTATGTCAAAGGTCTGATGCGTGACCAAGTCGGACAATTTTTGTATACTAAAACTAAGAGAAGACCGATGATTTTACCGGTAATCATTCAGGTTTAATTTAAAATTCAAATATCAAAGTGAAAAATTACAGTTTAAAATATTAAAATGTGTCGTCCTGAATTTATTTCAGGATCTATATAAATAAATTGGTTGTCATTCCCTCGCAGGCGGGAATCCACATAATTTAATACCTTTACATTGTCATTTTGATTTTTGATTTTTTAACTTTACAATATATTTATGTCCAAGCCCGTCTTAATCTCCGGCGTTCAGCCGTCAGGAAAACTTCATATAGGAAATTACATAAGCGCGCTTAAAAATTTCGTTTACCTTCAAAATTCCGGAAGATATCAATGCTACTTTTTTGTCGCTGATTTGCATTCCCTAACATCAGATTTTAATCCGGCTGAAAAATACAAACAAACAATGGATGTTGTTTTGAGTTTTTTGGCTGCCGGTATTGATCCTAAAAAATCAGTAATCTTTGTTCAATCACAAATTCCGGAACATTCAGAACTTACATGGGTTTTAAATACTATTACGCCGTTTGGTGAATTAAAGCGCATGGTTCAGTTTAAGGACAAATCCAGCCACAATGAAGATGTTAATGTTGGTCTTTTTGATTATCCTGTTCTTCAGGCTGCCGACATTTTACTTTATGACGCAGAAGTTGTGCCAGTTGGCGAAGACCAGGTCCAGCACTTGGAACTCACAAGAACATTGGCGAGAAAATTCAATTCAAAATTCCTGTCCGGCGGCAAGTCGGGTAAAAAAACTTTTATTGAGCCTGCGGAACTTCTTTGTGAGACTCCAAAAATAATGAGTTTGTCCGATCCGTCAAAAAAAATGTCCAAATCAAATCCGGACACATGCCTGTTCTTGGACGACACTCCGGAAATAATAAGGGAAAAAATAAAGCGCGCCGCAACCGATTCAGGCAGAGAAATAAAATATCACCCCGAATCAAAAGCTGCAATATCAAATCTGATAAGAATTTACCAAGGTTTCAGCGATCTGACCACAAAGGAAATTGAGCGTAAATTTGAAGGCGTTGCCTATAGCCAATTTAAAAAAGATTTGGCAGAACTGATAATTGAAGGCTTGAGACCCTTCAGGGCAAAGAAAAAACTTCTTTCAAGAAAAATCGGATACATTGAAAAAATTGCCGAACTTGGGAGAAAAAAAGCTTCCTTAAAAGCCTCTGCAAAAATAAAACAAATTAAAAAAGTTATTGGGCTTATAAAAAAATAATCCGCCTCAGCGGATTATTTTTTTCGCCCTACTACTGGGATTTCATCACCTACCCATGTTATACTTTATTAAATGAAACAATTTTTTACTACAAAAATTCCTTTTTACGCTCTTATAATTATATTACTTGTTGTCTTTTCCGGAATCGCTATTTTTTATATGAAATTTCGCGAAGTGATTTATGATTATAATCTTTATCTGACCCAAGCCAATATAAGCAGCCTGGGAAAACTACAGTATGGGGTTTGGCCGACTCTTTCAAATCAAATTTTTTTTGACCAGATCAAAGATGGCTTTATTAAAAACAAAGCTACGTTTATCAATGCCGACCTTTCTGGCATGAAATTACGCTACTATGAAAAAGGAATTCTTTTAAATGAATTTCCAATTCTCTCGAAAGGACGCCCTGGATCCTGGTGGGAAACACCATCCGGGCTTTATAAAATAACTACCAAGGAAGAGAATCATTTTTCATCTTTTGGGCAAGTATATCAACCATACAGCATGGCGTTTCAGGGAAATTTCTTTATTCATGGGTGGCCTTACTATCCTGATAACACACTTGTGCCCACTGGATACTCCGGTGGATGTATTCGTCTTACAACCGAGGACGCAAAAAAAATCTATGACCTTGTTAAAATCGGCACGCCGGTTTTAATTTATGAAAACTCTCTATCAAACGACTCTTCAAATTATCAGTTTAAAATTCCTGATATTTCGGCACAAAGCTATCTTGCTGCAGATTTAAAAAATAATTTTGTTTTTCTTCAAAAAAATAGCGGGGCTAAGATGCCGATTGCTTCAATCACAAAGCTTGTCACTGCTATGGTTGCCGCCGAATATATAAATCTGGACAACAACATTCTCATAGACAATTCAATGATTGTTCCGACTTCAAAACCAAGACTTGCGCCAAACAAGCCAGTCCCGGCATTTCAACTTTTATTCCCCTTACTTATGGAATCATCAAACGAAGCGGCAATGGCCTTTTCGGAATTTTTGGGAAATGACCGCTTTGTAACTCTCATGAATGACAAAGCAGGCTCACTCGGACTAAATGACACAATATTTGCCGATGCTTCAGGTTCCAGCGATGGAAATATTTCAACGGCAGAAGACCTATTCAATCTTGTTAAAAATATCTACGCTAACAGAAGTTTTATATTAAAAATCAGCGCCGGAAAAACCAAAGACAGCTCATATGAGTCTTCAAAATTTAAAGACTTAGAAAATTTCAACGGATTTTCTAATGACCCGGATTTTATTGGCGGCAAAGTGGGAGAAACAACAAGCGCCGGAAAAACAATTATTTCTCTTTTCAACATTAATTTTGGCAATGAAACTCGTCCAGTCGCAATCATCGCCTTAAATTCAACTGACAATTTCTCCGACGTCCAGGCAATAAAAAATTACATCATCCAAAATTACACATTTAACAATAAAAAATAACTTTTGTCCTCTGTCATTTCTGTGAAAACAGGAATTGGTTCGTCCTCTTTCAAAAAAAGTCGGGGTGATTTTCCATCTTTTGTCATTCCCACGCATGCGGGAATCCACTCTTATTATCCCCTGCCTAACCTCGCCGAAGCCTTAACGTAGGCGGAAACGTAGATGGGAGCGGTCAAAGGTTTATTCGTCTATTCACTCAAATAGAACACTCATAAAATAGCGATGTACTTGAGTATATCGCTATTTTTTATCCTTTTTTAATTATTTCTTCCCACTTTATATTATTATTCATAAATAACTGTGCTAGCGTACTACCACACCTTAAATTACTTTTCTATTCCACTAATCTTATTAATTCTCCTTATATCCTTTTCCGTTCCGGAAAATGGAGTTTTCAGCCACACATCAACTATTTTTTTAGCTTTTCCATCATCAACTAATTCTGAGGCCAAAGATAAAATGTTTACGTCATCATCTTTCCTTACCAACTCTGCCTGATTAATATCTGTTATTAAAGACGAACGCACCCCTTTAAATTTATTTGCAACAATATCAACCCCGGCTCCTGAACGACAAATTAAAATTCCGCGGCTATTTTCACCTTCTTGGGAAACTTTTCCCGCCACAAGTTTGGCGAAATCAGGATAATCATCATTTACGTCATAATGATCGTTACCCAAATCAACAACTTGATAGTTGTTTTCAGTTAAATATTTTTTTAGGGATTCCTTAAGTTCAAATCCCCTATGATCCGCACCAATGTAAATTGTCATTTGTATTTGTCATTCTGAGCTTTGCGAAGAATCTCAAGATCAAAAATCAAGATCCTTCATTTCATTCAGGATGACATTATTAATAAAGATTTTCCGCTGCTTTTAAAACATGTTTCACGAGTGTTGTAGTATATCCCCATTCATTATCATACCAACTTAAAACTTTAACTAAGTTACCGTCAACAACTTTTGTAAATTTTAAATCAACAATCGCGCCGTAAGGTTCGCCGATTATATCAGAAGAAACAATCTGATCTTCTGTTGTTTTTAAAATTCCCTGCCATCTAGAGCTTTTTTCCGCTTTCCTGAAAATTTCATTTATCTCCCCTGCTGTTGTTTTCTTCTTAGAAATAAAGGTGATGTCTGCCAAAGATCCCGTAATTACCGGCACCCTGATGGCAATGCCATCAAACTTGCCTTCAAGCTCCTTAAAGGCCCTGGTTACTGCAATTGCCGCTCCTGTAGTGGAAGGAATTATATTTTCCATGGCAGCTCTGCCTCTTCTGAAATCACTTCCCTTAACAGCGCTATCAACTACCGGTTGTGTATTTGTAACGGCATGCACGGTGCTTAAAACCGCTTTTTCTATGCCCACACTCTCTGCCATTATCGCCATTACCGGAGAAACTCCATTTGTCGTGCAAGATGCATTTGAAGATATATCACAAGTTTTAAATTCTTTTTCATTCAACCCAATTAAAATCGTTTTTCCAAAACCATTGTCCGCATCCTTTGCCGGTGCAGTTAAAACAACCTTTTTAGCCCCAGCATCCAAGTGAACCTTTGCTTTTTCATAAGATTCAAAAACTCCAGTTGATTCAATCACAATATCAATTCCCAAATCCTTCCACGGCAATTTTGTCGCGTCTTTTTCCGAAATAAATTTCATTTCTTTTTCGTCTACAATAAGCAATCCTTTTTCTTTTTCAAACCTAACTTCTCCCGGAAACTGCCTGTACACAGTGTCATATTTAAGCAAGTACGCTAAATTTTCCAAATCCCCTAAGTCATTTATCGCAACAACTTCAACTTGTGGTTCATCAATAATTTGTCTTAAAAATAATCTCCCTATTCTCCCAAACCCATTAATAGCAATTTTTGTTTTTTTCATATTTTTATTTTTCCGGAATTGGAAACTTTGTATTTCCATTCTGAATAAATTCCTTAATGTTTACTAAATCAGTATCTAAAATTCTTTGAATTGCTTCTGTTGTATTAAAAGCCGTATGCGGGGTAATTAAAACATTTGGCATTTCCATTAACACATGGTTTTCCAAAGCTGTTTTAAGATTATGTTCTTCCGGATGACCATATAACAAAAAAGCTTTTTCATCCTGAACTATTCCCTCTTCCTCCAAAACATCCATTCCCGCTCCTGCTAAAATCCCGTCATTTAAAGCCTTTACTAGCGCGTCAGTTTCTACAATCGCCCCGCGCGCAGTGTTTATTAAAATTGCTCCTTTTTTAATCTTACCAATATTTTCCATATTTATCATATGATGCGTCCCATTATTTCCTGAGCCTGCCTGCCCCGCCACGGCGGCGGTCGAAGGAATATATGGCACATGAATATCAATCACATCAGATTGCGCCAAGAGCTCATCAAAAGAAACGTATTTAAAATCCAATTCTTTTGCCAATTCTTCTTTTGGAAATGCATCATATGCAATAACATTCATCCCAAAACCTTTGGCAATCTTAATTGCATATTGCCCGATTCTTCCTGTCCCGACAATTCCAATAGTTTTTCCTTTCAAATCAAAACCCTTTAATCCTTCATAATTAAAATCTTCAGTTTCTTTTATCCTGTCTATTGCCTGATACATCTTTCTCGACAAATTTAAAATTAGTCCAAAAGCAAATTCCGCCACCGTATTATCTCCATACCCAGGAACATATCCTGTTTTAATGTTTTTTTGTTTTAATAATTCAAGGTCAATGTGGTCAAACCCTGTTGAACGGGTCGTAATTAATTTCAAATTTGGAAATGCCGCAATAACATCTGCATCAATTTTTGATCCCACAAAAACCGAAATCGCATCCGCGTTGTCATTCTGAGTGGAACGAAGAATCTCCAAATTCTCCTTATTCAATTTCTGATCACTAAAAATCATCTCAAGATTCGTGATTCCTGATTCCTGATTCCACTTCTTAATATATTCAACTTCTTTTTGTTCTATTTCAAAAAATGCTATTTTCATATTTTTATATTAATTATTTTGGATTACAGAATTAAATAAATTTTACTTCCTGAACTTGTCGAAAGATAAAATTTAAGCTTGAATTATTACTTAAGCCTTCAACAAGCTCAGGCAATAACCACATTCGCAACTCAAGATAAATACTGTTACCTTTTACTATCTCGTTGAACTCACATTTTTCTGCTTATTTAAAACCTCTGTAACTTTCTCTTGAATATTTTCCTCAATGGCTTTCTTTTGTTGAGCATAACTAAAAAGCTCGTTTGTCGCCAATATTGTCCAAATTAAAAGAAATACTATTAAAATTATCATTGTTAGGCTTTTCCCATTCATCGTTTTATTATATTAAATTTCTCCCTAAAATAAAAATAATCCGACGTGGCGGATTATTTTTATTTTAGCTATTACATGTTTCCTTTACCTTATTTTCCATCATCCAAAATTCCTTCTTTTTTCAATTTCCTTAACAATTCCTGAAAATCAGCCGCTTCCCACCTGGAATATTCTTTTTCATATCCTTCACTTTCCTCGTTTTTAATTCCTTCTGCGCGCTCCTTAATCATAGTAATTTTTTTACTAAACGCAGTATCTTTCCCTGCTGATGCTACTTCAGCTTCCTTGAGCGCTCTAAATTCAAAAATTTCATAGTCCAAAATAGAATCTCCGATACTTTTAACTTCTTTAGTTTTTTCATTAAATCCTTCGCTCATACTTAATTTGCTTTTTAATTATATTTTTCGTTGTTTCGTTCAGTTTCGTTTTTCGTTGATTACCTCTTCCCCTTAATTATCTCATCAATCACTCCATACTCCTTGGCTTCTGGCGCTGACATATAAAAGTCCCTGTCTGCGTCTTTTTCAACCTTGTTCACAGTCTGTCCGGTGTGTTTTGCAATGATTCCATTAAGATTGTTTTTCATTTTCACAATTTGTTTTGCTGTAATCTCAATATCAGCTGCCTGTCCTTCTGCTCCTCCCATTACCTGATGAAGTAAAATTTCCGAATTAGGCAAAGAAAATCTTTTTCCTTTCTTTCCGGCTAACAAAAGCACTGCCCCCATTGAAGCTGCCATACCAACGCAAATAGTAGAAACATCCGGCTTTATATATTGCATGGTATCATAAATCGCCAAACCGGCTGTGACCACTCCACCAGGAGAATTGATATAAAAACTGATATCTTTTTTCGGATCTTCTTTTTCCAAGAAAAGCATCTGCGCAATAATTGAATTGGCAACCTGGTCATTAACCGGTCCGCCCAAAAAAATTATACGCTCTTTCAAAAGCCTTGAATAAATATCATATGCCCTTTCACCGTTCATTGTTTTTTCTATTACTGTTGGGATTAATATGTCCATGCCGCTTTTATATAAATTTTTGAATTTACGGATGAAAAAAATTTATCCATAAAATCGAGCACCCCGCCTCCGCCAGTCGGCGGAGGCGTGGGTAAAATTTATACGCTAATTTTTGCGTCATTCTGAGCTCTGCGAAGAATCTTCTTAAATTATTGTCTGAGCTTGTCGAAGACTAGTAGATCCTTCACTCCATTCAGAATGACAATTACTTTTTACTTCTATTAGTATAATCAACTGCTTAAAAATATCAACTATTGACACAATATCCCAAAAAATGTTAGTTTATAAACAGAAGTTTTACAATTATTCCACTCTAAGGAGGTGATACCATTGAAGTCTCAAGAAATTTTAGCGGCTATATTTGTAACGATTTCCGTTTCAGCTTTTACTGTATATGCACTGTTTAAATCAGTTGATATAATAAAGGCGAAAAGAAACACAAAAATTGATATTGACGCCATTTTCAAATCTTCGTCTCGTGATATTGCGATTATGGCAGCAATCATATCAATTGCTTATTAGCTGTAAAATAATAAACCTCTTCGCGCAAAACCGCTCCAATCGGGAGCGGCTTTTTTTGTTCTTTCTTTTTTGTTTGTAAGCTTGGGCAAATTTCAGTTAAATTATTTACTAAATTTCCACAGAAAATCAATTGTCTGAGCCGTTAGGCGAGTTTTGATTTTCGTAGGTAAAATTTAAAAAATAATTCTGAAATTTCCCGTGATTACGCTTTTTTACTCCACTTTTTATAAAAAAAGTGGAAAATTAATTTTAAATCTTATTTAAGAAATTTATGGATTCCCGCCTACGCGGGAATGACAAAGCCATATTTTATTTCCTTTTACCTTTATAACTTTCTACTTTAAGAACTTGACGATTAGCAGCGCCACAATATTTATAACCTTAATCAACGGATTAATTGCCGGACCTGCAGTGTCCTTGTATGGATCTCCAACAGTGTCTCCGGTAACAGCCGCCTTATGAGCATCTGAACCTTTGCCGCCAAATTTTCCGTCTTCAATATATTTCTTTGCATTGTCCCAGGCAGCTCCGCCGGTAGTCATTGAAATTCCCAAGAAAATTCCGGAAATTATTGAACCAATCAGGAAACCTCCCAAAGCTTTTGCTCCAAGCCCAAACCCAACAACCAAAACTGCAACAATCGGAACAATGGCCGGCAAAATCATTTCTTTTAATGCTGCTTTCGTCACGATATCAACAGCTGCGCTGTAATCCGGCTTTCCAGTGCCTTCCATAATTCCTTTAATTTCCCTAAATTGTCTTCTTACTTCTTCAACAACAGCTCCTGCTGCTTTTCCCACTGACTTCATTGCCATTGAACTGAAAATATATGGCAACGCAGCTCCCAAAAACAATCCGACAATTACGTATGAATCGCTCAAATCAAAAGTGATTCCTTTTACAACTTCAGTCAATTCTTTTGTATAAGTTGCAAACAATACCAAAGCGCCAAGTCCGGCAGAGGCAATCGCATATCCTTTTGTAACTGCCTTTGTTGTATTACCAACAGAATCCAGCGCATCAGTAATTTTTCTCACGTTTTCCGGTTGTTTGCTCATTTCCGCAATACCTCCGGCATTGTCAGTAATTGGTCCGAACGAATCAATCGCCACAACCATACCCGCGACTGAAAGCATGCTCAAAGCCGCAACCGCGATGCCGTAAATTCCAGAAAGTGAAAAACTTACCAAAATTCCTGCGCCAATTACAATAATCGGAAGTAATGTTGATTCCATTCCAACCGCAAGTCCCATGATAATATTTGTCCCATGCCCTGACTTTGAAGCCTCGGCAATTGATTCAACTGGTCTGAATCTTTTTGCAGTGTAATAATCAGTAATTATTACCATCAAAATTGTCACCACCAAACCAACCAATGAACTGTAATAAATATTTAAAAAGTTTTCTGCAAAATAAAGTTTTGTAATAAAATAAAACAAAACTGCAGAAATTATAATTGACGCAAACATTCCTTTATAAAGCGCGTTCATAATTCTCATTCCGCTAAAAGTATATTCTCCTCCTTTTGTATCTTTTCCAAGCTTAACAAAAAACATTCCAATTACTGAAGCCAAAATTGCGGCCCCAGCCAAAGCCAATGGGAAATAAACTCCGACTGTTCCGACGGTTAAAGATCCTAATAAAATTGAGGCCGTTAAAGTAACGGCATAAGTTTCAAACAAGTCTGCAGCCATACCCGCGCAATCACCGACATTGTCTCCAACATTGTCAGCAATAACTGCCGGGTTTCTCGGATCATCTTCAGGAATTCCAGCTTCAACTTTTCCAACCAGGTCAGCGCCAACATCCGCCGCTTTTGTAAAAATACCTCCTCCGAGTCTGGCAAAAATTGAAATCAAGCTCGCGCCAAAACCAAGTCCTATCAGACTTTTAATATCTCCGGTTGAAAGAAAGAACCCCGCAACTGCCAAAAGTCCCAATGCAACAACTAAAAGTCCTGTAACTGATCCTGCTTTAAAAGCTAAAGATAAAGATTCGGCCAAACCTTTTTTTGCAGCTTCCGCGGTTTTTACGTTTGCCCTTACAGCAACATTCATTCCAATATATCCTGCCAAGGCTGATGTAACAGCGCCAACTAAAAATCCAAAAGACATCATCCATCCAAGAGTCAGTCCAATAATCACAAACAAAATTGCCGCGACTATTCCGACTGATTTATATTGTCTGTTTAAATAAGCCTCGGATCCAATCTGAATGGCTTTGGAAATTTCCTGCATTTTGTGGTCTCCGGCAGGCTGTTTTTTTAACCACATCATCAAATATGCGGTATACGCGATTGCTATTACAATCGGAGTGAATATTAGGTAATACATATGCTAAATAAAATTTCTAATTTTCAATTTCTAATTTCTAATTAATTTTTCTGCCCTCTTTTGAAAAGAGGGTTGGGTGATTTTCTTCTGTCATTCTGAACATAGCGACCGCGTGTCGCCTTAGCTTTACCTCGCTCCGCTGAAGCTATGCGAAGGCGAGGCGGTGGCACAAGAATCTCATTATTAGGAATTAGCTATTGATTACAAGAAACCATTAAAATATTTTTATTTTAATAAAATTTATTCTTCAGATTTTGTTTCTTCTGTTTTATCCTCGCCTTCGCCTTTCACTTTTTTGTCCGCCTTAGTTTCAACGGCGGTGGATTCACTTTCACCTGCCGCTTCTGCGGCGTTAAAAACTCCTCCGGCTTCTTCCGGCCTTGCTTGTGAACGGATATCAATTTTCCATCCGGTCAATCTTGCAGCCAAGCGAGCATTTTGTCCGTCTTTTCCAATTGCCAAACTTAATTGGTCTTCAGCAACAAAAACCTTTGCTTCTCTTCTTGGTAAAATTTCAACTCCTAATACTTTTGCCGGTGACAAACTCGCGGCAATAAATTTAGCCGGGTCATCATGCCATTCAATAATGTCGATTTTTTCATTTCCAAGTTCGTTTGTAACCGCCATGACGCGAGTTCCTCTTTGTCCAACGCATGCTCCAATTGGGTCCACTCCTTCTTCTTTGGCAAAAACAGCCATTTTAGTCCTGCTTCCCGCCTCTCTTGCCAGTGATTTTATTTCAACCAAACCTTCGGCAATTTCCGGAACCTCCAACTCAAAAAGTTTTTTTACAAAGTCCGGATGTACGCGTGACAAAACAATTCCTGGTCTTCTTCCCTCTTCATCTTGAACAGCCACAACAAAAAATCTCAATCTTTCTCCGATTTTATAATGCTCTCCCGGAATAGTTTCATTATAGAAAACAACTCCGATTGCCCTTCCTAAATCAACAAAAGTATTTCCTCTTTCCATTCTTTGGACAATGCCGCTCAAAATTTGCCCCTCTTTGTCCAAAAATTCCTTTTTAACCGCATCTCTTTCAGCCTCACGAATTTTTTGTAAAATTACCTGTTTTGCAGTTTGTGCGGCAATTCTGCCAAAATCCTGATGTTCTTCCAATGGAAAAATTAATTCTTCGCCAAGCTCTGCATCTGCTTTTATTTCTTTTGCTTCAGCAATTAAAATATGCCTTTCAGGATTGTATCTCGGAAGTTTTCCTTCTTCATTTTCTTCAATATTTTCATTAAATCTCTCCCTACCCATTGGTCTTTGTTCCTCCAATACAGGCTCTTCGCTTTCTTCAACAATTCTTACAGTTGTTTCATCAACAACAGTTTTGGTTTTCCAAAAATTAAATCCTCCTGTTTTTGAATCCAACTTCATATGAATCATTTCGCCTTTTTTGCCATACTCCTTTTTATATGCAGCCGCGATTGCAGCTTCAACTCCGTCTAAAATTTGCCCTTCTTCAAGGTTTTTTTCTTGTGCTATTTGTTTAATTGCCCAGTTTAATGATTTTAAATCCAACATATAAAAAATTTAAAATGGAAATATCAAAATGGAAAATGACAATGTAAAATTTAAAATTAAACCTATCCCCTTATGTCATTCCTGCGGAAGCAGGAATCCAATTAACTCTACAACTTTAAACTGTAATTTTGATTTTTGATTTTTTAACTTTACATTAAGTTAATAATAATAAATCCGCTGACAAGCGGATTAACTAAAATAAGTATACCAGTATTCTTTACAGTGTCAATATTTCAAAAACCTCTTAATTTAACTGTCCTGCTACTGGTATACTACAGTATACCGGTATATTTTCCTTTTACTTCATTAATCATGATTCATTATTCATGCTTCATAATTCTTTTATGATTAGCTGCCGTTATCGCAATAGCAATCGCATCATAAACATCATCTGGCCCGGTAATCTCATCGGTTTTTAAAATCATTTTCACCATTTTTGCTACAGCTTTTTTATCCGCATTGCCGCTGCCAGTAATATTCATTTTTATTTCTGATGGCGCATATTCTACAATCGCGATTTTTTTCTGCCGACAAATTAAAATGATAATTCCGCGCGATTGTGCCACATCCATTCCGGTTTTAATATTTTTCACAAAAAAAAGTTTTTCAATTGAGACCAAATCCAGTCTTTCTTGCTCAACAATTTTTTCAAAAGAATTTGCCAGCTCCAAAAGTCTTTCTTCCTTATTTGAAGATTCGATTTTCAATAGTCCGCTCTTAATAAGTTTTAATTTTGACCCCCCAGCTTCGATAAGCCCATATCCGATTCGAGTGCTCCCGGGATCGATACCCAAAATTTTCACAGAAAATTTTAAATTCGAATATCGAAATTCGAAATTTTGAAACAAATTAAAAATCCTATATTTAAATAAATGGACCGTCTGTCATTCTGAACTTTGTGAAGAATCTAATTGAGATCCTTCTGATTACCTCAGGATGACCCAACCCTAATTTTTAGTTTAAATATTTCTTTGCTTAAATATTGTTTCGGATTTCGTGCTTCGTGCTTCGGATTTTACTTTATATTCGTTACCACTGCTTGTATGTCGTCATTTTCCTCAAGCGCTTCAATCAAGCTGTTTAATTTTTCCTTTTCTGATTCAGAAATATCTTGTGGAAATTTAGCTGTCCAACCGTCAGAAGTTTTTTCAAAAGCCCACATCACGCTTCCTGGATCTGCCCATTTAGCATTCTGTTGTTTTAAAATAAGCTTTGTTTCATTAACTGTTCTATTACTATTATCGGTGATGGCTTCAATAAGCAATGCTGAACCGCTTGGACCATAAGCTTCCATAATTATTTCTTCCAAATTTTCACTTTTATCGGATGCTTTTTTAATAGCTCTTTCAATATTTTCCACCGGCACTTGGTTTTCTTTTGCCTTATCTATAACTGTTCTCAGTCGGGGATTAAACTGCGGATTTGGCTCAACTTTTGCCGCAATTGTAATAAGCTTCACCAATTTGGAAAAAATTTTTCCTTTCTTTACATTATTTGCATCCTTTTTATGTTTTACGTTTGACGCGTGTGAATGTCCTGCCATACGAATTTGGTTTGAGCTGAAGGCGAAACTACCAAATTCAGTACCCCGCCATCGGCGTGGGTAAAATTTAGCATTCCACAAATCAGCCTAAAAATTATTTATCCATAAAATCGAGCGCCCCGCCATCGGCGTGGGTAAAAATTTACAAATTACAAAATAAATATAAATTATTTGGAATAAAAAATCAAAATGCCAGCCGAAAACTTCCGACTGGCACTAATTTTTATCTTTCGCATTGACTACTTTTACACCCATGCAAACATACTTTCCTTCTCTCACACTCGCAAGCCTTTTCACACTGCAAGTGCCCTTTTCTTATATATACTTTAAGCTCCAGAAAACAATCTGCAATACAAACATCTCCGTCCTTGTATTCTTTCGCACCCTCCCCTATTAATCTCCCTCCTCCTGAAAATCTTTCTCATCCTCCAATCGCGACTTGGGATTCGAGTTTTTGTACTTTTTGCAAATTCCGGGAAATTCTAGCTTTATTTCATTCGTAACTTCTTTTTTCTCTTTTCCTTGTAGTTTCTTTATTTCTTCCCTCTTTTTTGCCACATTTTCATGCTCAGCTTCAGGATAACCGCATTTTTCACATTTATATCCGTTCGCCATGATTTTCCTCCAAATTCAATTTGAAAACATCTGCTTATATATAACCAAATTGCCCCAAACAAATCAACCTTTTATATATTTTCCATATATACATTTTCAACGATCGTTAGAAATGTATATAAATTTCTTTTTCGTAATTTCGTATAATTTCGTTTTTCGTTGATTTATTAAAACTCAACCTTATCTCCAACCTTAATATTATTTTTACTCACAACCTCTGCATTCACTTCCACAACATACATTGATTCCGCAACTGAATTATAGCTCGGACAAAATATTTGAGAACTCGGACATGGCTGGAAATTTTCTTTAATATCAACAATTTTTTTATCCTTTGAAATAAAAATTATATCCAGCGGAATAAGTGTATTTTTCATCCAAAAACTTCTGACTTCGCTATTTGGGAAAATAAACAACATTCCCAAATCCTGCGCCATCGCTTCACGAAACATCAATCCTTTTGTCCATTCATACGGCGTCGCTGCAACATCAACTTTTATTTTCAGTCCTTGCTTCACAAAATTCACAAACTCCGGATTGCCGCCTTTCAGTTGTTTAATAAAAAAATTTGGATAAACAACTATTAGAGCCATTAATAAAAACGTCGCTCCAAGAAAAATGACTCCAAGAAAAATCGCTTTTTTAATATTTAATTTTTTAAGTCCCTGAATCATTTAATTGGTGCGCCTGGCAGGGATCGGACCTGCGGCGGCCGTCTTATAAGGGCGGTGCTCTACCACTGAGCTACAGGCGCAAAATGTTATTTAAGATTAAAATAATCTTCGGCTGCTTTCAAGCCCATTAATATTTTCTTCGCCAGGACTGCATTGCAGATGGCAATATTGCAAGTCCCATGTCCAAATCCATTTTTATATGTCAACGAGCTTATTTTGGAATTTTTTATATATGGCTTTATAAATTGAGACTTTTTTACTTTTATCTCTTTTGACCAGAAATCAATTTCCTTGGCTATATCCATGTCGCTATATAAATGTAATTTAACGCTAATTTTAGATCTGTCAAAACCTAAAACATTTTCAGCCCAATACACAAAAAACTTTATCATTGCCGGATTAGTATTTGATAAAATCAATTCCGATTCTTTTGTTTTCCCACCTTCACCCCAATATAAAAATAGCCCGGCAATAAACAAATCTCTTTTACTTAATGGAAAAATTATTTTCTTTTCGCTATTATAAATACCTTTCAAAATATTTTCTTTTCTTTTTCTGCACGTCTCCCGATATTTTTCGATTTTCTTTTCATTAAACTTTAATTCCCTTATTCTCTCTTCCGATAAAGGATAATTTTTCAACCACCCACTTAATGTACTTTTACTTAAACCTAATTCACTTTTAATTTGACTATAGCTGTAGCCTTTTAACCTTAATTCTATCGCTATTTGTTTTTCTTTGGTTTTAATTTTCATTGAATATACTTTTTATCAAGTATACATCAATGGTTCATAAATTTCAACAAAAAAACTCGTGTCGGGACATACGTGCCGACACGAGTGTTAATTACTACTTCTTTGAAGGCATTACAAAAAGCAAACTTTTCACTCTTCCATCAAGAATATACAAATTTTGTTTTATCATTTGTACTGGAGCCGTAATTTTTTCAGCCTCCAGCCGTTTGATCACTTCTTTCAGAATTGCCCACCAGCTGTAATCGTCGCTGGGGGTGCTCACTTTCTCGCTTCCGTTTCTTTCGATGGCTTCAATGACTCGCAAGAGATCCTCGCTCATCCAGTCTCTTTCCGAGTTTGTAACCATCCTTCGAGTCCACTCCCCGCCGAAAAGCACAAAAGATTTGTTTTTAAGCTCAAAGATTATGTTCTCCAACAAATCCCTGTACTTTATTACTACATCTTCTTCGGAATGTCCCGAGAGAACTTTTCTTGTCGCAGGCGGCTGAAAAGCATTGCCCGCTTCTTGAACACAATTCTCTCCAGCTATTTCTCCTGGAACTGAAGCTCCCCAACAACCTGGCTCCGGAGATAAATCATCATCCGTATATCCCGACTGATTACCTATCAGACCTGAACTTAAATTAATATCAGTATTTTCTCCGGCAATTTCCTTTACTAAATCATTTTGCAACATTTGAATTTTTCTATCCAACTCTTCCTTACTCACTAATGCCGCTCCACAACTCTGACAAACCACTGCTGCATCAGGGTTACTTTTATCCTGGCATGTTTTACACTCTTTCATGGTATTCACCTTCCCTTTCATTCCTATTTTTATATTTTTAAGAGCTAAATTCCTCGCTCTTTTCATTGCGATTTGAATTTTAACAAGTATACCACTAAAATGACAGTTGTCAAGGTCACAATTTAGCGAGCACTTATTATATATTTAGACGTAAATTAACCAACATTCTTACACAAAAAGCCCGAGTCATATTGACTCGGGCTTTTTCATATTATTTTTCTTTTCTTTTCACCTTTCTACTTTTACCTTTCAACTATTTCAGACCGTCATCTGCCTCAACTTCAGTCCTTTCACTATCTGATCAAATTCTTCTTTTTCAATAATTTCCTTTTCCATCAGCGTGTCGGCAATTTTTTTCAAGGCATCTTTTCTGGAAGATAAAACTTTCTTCGCGGCCTCATATGATTTTTCAACAAATCTTTTTACTTCAGCGTCAATTTCAGCCGCAACTTTTTCCGAATAATTTTTCTCGGTTGTCATTTCTCTACCCAAGAAAACCATTTCCTGAGTTTTGCCAAAGGTTATTGGTCCCATTTTTTCACTCATCCCGTACCGTGTCACCAAATTTCTCGCAAGCTCGGAAGATTTCTGCAAATCACTTGAAGCGCCTGTGGACATGTCACCAAAAGTCAATTCCTCAGCAACAAAACCTCCCAACATCATGGCAAGGTCTGCCAAAAATTGTGATTTGGTTTTCAAAAACATTTCTTCAATCGGAAGTTTCAATGTATACCCTCCGGCCATGCCTCTGGCAACAATGGAAATTTTATGCACTGGGTCGGCATTTTTCAAACTCGCCGCAACTAAGGCATGTCCTGCTTCATGGTACGCGGTAACTTCTTTTTCTTTTTGTGAAATAACCTTGCTCCTTCTTTCCGGCCCGAGCAAAACTTTTTCAATCGCCTCATATAAATGCTCCTGTCCGATTTCTTTTTTATTTTGAGTGGCAGCCGCAATCGCCGCTTCATTCATTAAATTTTCCAAATCAGCTCCGGAAAATCCCGGAGTTCGCACAGCAATTTGTCTCAAATCGATCACTTTTGTAAATGGTTTTCCACGCGAATGAATTTTTAAAATCGCCTCCCTGTCGTCAATGCTCGGCAAATCAATTACAACTCTTCTGTCAAACCTTCCCGGTCGAAGAAGCGCCGGATCCAAAACATCGGGTCTGTTTGTCGCTGCCAAAACAATCACATTATTTTCCTTGTCAAAACCGTCCATTTCAACCAAAATCTGATTCAATGTCTGTTCTCTTTCATCGTGTCCTCCTCCCATTCCTGTTCCACGTTCCCTTCCAACAGCATCAATTTCATCAATAAACAAAATTGACGGCGCGGCTTTTTTCGCAGTTGCAAATGCATCCCTTGTTCTGGAAGCTCCAACTCCAACAAACATTTCCACAAACTCCGAAGCTGAAATATGAAAAAATGGAACTCTCGCTTCTCCGGCAACAGCCCTAGCCAATAAAGTTTTTCCGGTACCTGGTGAACCTAAAAGCAAGACTCCTCTTGGAATTTTTGCTCCCATTGCCAGATACTTTTTCGGATTTTTCAAAAAATCCACTACCTCCAGCAACTCCGCCTTGGCTTCTTTCAGACCAGCGACATCGTTAAAAGTAATTCTATTTTTAAAAGTTGAAAACAATTTCAAATTGGCTTTTCCAAATGTAAATGCCTGATTCACTCCGCCTTTTGCCTGTCTGAACATAAGCCAAAAAAATACTCCAATTATTAACAGCGGCAAAACAGTTGGAATAATTATTCCCATCCAAAATTCAAATCCTGATTCATCCTGGATTGAAAAACTTACTTTTTGTAAAGCTTTCGCGTCAACTCCGTAATTTTTCAAAGTTTCCGAAAATCCAACTTCGGTTTCCTTTTTCGCAATGTCTTTTTCTCCGTTATTAAGTTCAATATTTAAATCATTTCCATTAACCTCAATTTTTTTCACTTCTCCGGAATTTATTTTTGAAACAAGCTGGTCAATTGTCAAAACAACCGGAGCCTTTTGTTCCGAATAAATAAGCGAGAACGCCGCCGCTAAAACCATCAGAGTTACTACCGCCCAGAAAATATTTTTTGAAAGTGTTTTCATTTTTTTATTTGTCATCCTGAATATAATGAAGGATCTAATTTTTACAAATATTATAATGGGATTCTTCGTCCGCCGCGGCGGACTCAGAATGACATTTCTAATTTTTTTAAATTTCTAAATTAAGTAATTCATTATTGCCTGAGCTTGTCGAAGGCTGCTCAATAATTTTTCTAATTATAAAGCCTTACTTCTTAATGTCAAAATTTTTATATTTCCCGTGTTTGTCATCCTGAATTTATTTCAGGATCTATAATTGTTCAAAAACGCCTTCATATACACTTTATACGATCGTTAAAAATGTACACAAAAAATTAGATACTTCTCCTTATAAATTTCACAAAATTCCTTCGCATAAAAACCTCCCCAAATAAAAATTGGGGGAGAAAATGAAAAGATTTGCGAGAACCGCGGACAGATTGTTGGCGTTCCAGTCGTTCTCAAGCCAGTTGTAGTTCCAGCGCCACTCGCCGTCGTTCCAATACAGATAAAGCGCATAGCGGTTGCCGTTCGGGTTCCGAAGAAATATGCAAAATATCATCCGTGCCACCACTCCTTGAGCACTCTCAGAGTTGAATATTATTTGGGATCATAATCCTCCAATATTTTGCACCAAGTATCTTCATTTTTTGTTTGAAGTTTCTACATACACCACTCTATCTCAAACCGTAGCCGGAGATATTCCCGGTGCATGGATACTGGATTCGGTGGTACAAAACCGTAGCCGCGTACTAATATTCACCTAATACCGTTTTCATATTATCATCTTGCCCTTTTTATTAAAAGAGTGTTGAGGTGATTTAAATCCCCTACATCCCCTTTTATAAAGGGGACTTAAAAGCGCATAAAAAAATCCCCGAAATTTTATGAAAAAAAATTTCGGGGAAAGGTTTAAGAAACCAAGTGTCCTAATAGTTCTTAGGACTCAAGGTTTCAAGTTTCTAGATACTTGCGAGAACCACGGACAAAATGTTGGCGATCCAGCCGCCCTCAAGCCAGCGGCAATGCCAGCGCCACTCGCCGTCGTACCAATACAGAGAAAGCGCGTAGCGGTCGCCGTCCGGGCCCCGAAGAATAGTCCCGTCAAATAATATGAAACGGATATTCCCGTTAACCTTCTCCTTCCAACTACCGGGGATTAGATGCAGATTCCCCCAGAACATCTGGAAGATTTTGGCGTCCAGTCGGACACGACCATCGGCTTTGAGCCGCTTCAGCTTCTCCTCGCCCTTGATCAAGTTTTCACCCGATTTAAAGCAAGTTTTGAACTGAACCTTGTCGAGATCCAGTTCGGTGATGCTGAGCGAACGCTCATCCTGTTCCTCAATGGACCAGCCTTTGCCGATAAACTTCTCGGGGTCAAAAGGCTTGCTGCGGTCGATGAAGATGGAGTTAATCTTGCCGATGATCATCTTCCCGCCGTTTTTCAAGAATGCAGTAAATTGCTTTCCCGCATCCTTTGATGTCCTGATTATTCCTTGAAGCACTTCCAAATCCAGCTCGCTCCAGTCCACGTTTGTGGCTAGAGCTGCCATTACTGCATGAGATTGATCGGTAGATACCGGCTTGCCCATGGTAATACCCTCCTTTGGTTTCCAGCTGTCTATATCATTTCTTCGAAATGAATCTAGCTCAGCTTTTTTACTGTATGTAAACGCAAGCTCACCCCGTTAATTTTGAAAAACTTAATGGGGTTATGCGGTTTTTAATGTACTGATTTATAAATATATAATACGCTATTTAGAATAAAAAGTCAATACCGTTAAAGGTACTGTAACAATTCTTTAAAATTCAAGGGTTATGAAGATACTTTGAATTACGAAACTCCCCGTTTGTCATCCTGAACTTTGTGAAGGATCTCATTGATTGCCGATTAAATAAAGGATTCTTCGTAAAGCTCAGAAAGACAAACCTCTTTAACAAGCTCAGGGAATAAATTTGAGATTCTTCGCAAAGCTCAGAATGACACCACTCCCGGTTTTCACTAACCCTAGTGGCTAATCACTAGTGGCTGTATTTATATCAACTCAATCGCTCCCGCGCACACAAATTTAGCATCGCCATCGCGGTAATTTACCTTTCCTTCCGCAATCAAAAGATTGTTTTCCTGCCACAAGGCCGGTTTTTTTGCCATGGTGTCTGAAAATACAATGAGCTCGATTCCGTCATTAAAATCTTCGATTCGCGCAAAAATCATTGGCTGTCCTTTTTTGGTTATGATTTTTTTTATTCCCGCGAGCACTCCGGCAATACGGTGATTGACACCGCTTTCTTTGCTATCCGGCACAATACTCAATATATTTTTTATTGATTTTACATTTAACTCTTCCAATTTTTTCTTATATGCATTCAATGGGTGGTCAGAAATATAAACCCCAAGCAATTCTTTTTCCCACATCAATTTATCTTTCTTGGTTGCCGGTTCGGCAGGCTTAAGATTCAACTTTGTCTTGTTAAAATCATTTCCAAACAGATTATTTTGAGAAACTGTCTGGTCTTTTCTCATGCTCTGGCTGTAACGAAGCAGCTCATCAATATTTGCCAATAGCTGTCCTCTGTCACAATTAAACGAATCAAACACCCCGGCTTTAATCATGCTCTCCATGGATTTTTTATTCACATCCTTGTGTTTTACTCTTTCAATAAAATTTTCGATTGAATCAAATGACCCGCCGCGTTGTCGCTCCGCGATAATTTCAGTCACCACATTTTCCCCGACATTTTTAATCGCCAGCAACCCAAACCTGATTGCGCCGCCTGTAAAATTATTATTTTCATCAACACTGCTTTCTTCCGGAGTAAAATTTACAAAACTCTTGTTAACGTCCGGCGCAAAAACCTTGATATTATTTTTCTTCACCTCGCTGATTAAAAACGCGGCACGCTCCGTGTCTCCACTGTCTGCGTTAAAAAGCGCAGTTGTAAATTCAATCGGATAATGCGCTTTCAAATATGCAGTCTGATACGCAATCATCGCGTAACAGGCGGCGTGGCTTCTGTTAAATCCGTATTTCGCAAACGGCGGAAATAATTCCCAAATTTTATTTGCAGTCTTATCTGCAATTCCATTTTTTATCATTCCGCTGATCAATTTTTCTTTTTGCGCATCAAGAAGTTCCTTGATTTTTTTACCAATAGCTTTTCTTAAAGTGTCAGCTTCAGCCAGCGTAAAGCCCGCCAAGTCGCGCGCAATTCTCATCATTTGTTCCTGATAAACTCCGATGCCGTAAGTATTTTTCAAAATCGGCTCAAGCATCTGGTGGATATATTTCACCTCCTCTTCCTTATGTTTTCTTTTTATATATTGAGGGATAAGCTCCATCGGACCCGGACGATATAAGGCAACCATTGCAATGACATCCTCAAACTCAGTCGGTTTTAATTCTTTCAAATATCTTCTGATTCCTGCGGATTCCAACTGAAACACGCCCGTCGTGTCGCCTCTTCTTAAAAGTTCAAAAGTTTTTTCATCTTCAAGCGGAATCTCGGAAATTTTTATATTTTCATTTTTATTTTCCCTGATAAGCCTTAAAGTTTCTTCAATAATGGTCAGGTTTTTCAGTCCCAAAAAGTCCATTTTCAACAAACCCAAATCTTCAACACCGTGCATTTCAATTTGCGTAATTACCAAGGTGTCATTTTGCGGAGCGCGCTGAAGCGGTAAAAAATCGGTAAGTGAATCCGGCGCAATCACAACTCCGCACGCATGCACGGACGCATGTCTCACAACTCCTTCCAGATGTTTTGCCGCATCAATCAGTTTTTTTGCATCCGGAGTTGCATTGTACATTTGCCTCAATTCGGCAACTTCTTTAAGCGCTTCTTTCAAATCCATTTGCGCGGGAATCAGTTTTGAAATCTGGTCACAAAAACTGTAGGGCATGCCAAAAGCACGGCCGGCATCGCGAATTGCCGCGCGCGCAGCCATTGTTCCAAAAGTGATAATCTGCGCAACTTTATCTTCGCCGTATTTTTGTTTTATATAACTTAAAACTTCATCCCGGCGGATGTCGGTAAAATCAATATCAATATCCGGCATCTGAATACGATCCGGATTTAAAAATCTCTCAAACAGCAAATCGTATTTTAAAGGATCAATGTCAGTAATTCCCAAAACATAGGAAATCATGCTGCCAGCTGCCGAGCCTCTTCCCGGACCGACAACTATGCCATGATTTTTTGCCCAAGTAATAAAATCCTGAACAATCAAAAAGTAATCCGCAAATCCTGTTTTTTTAATGACATCCATTTCATAATCCAATCGCTCAATTACGGCGCGGGCGTCAGAGTCCAATTCTTCTTTCGTCGCATTACCTTGCCCAAATCTGCGCGATTCTGCGACCCGAGGATATCTTTTTAAAATTCTCTCATTGACCAGTTTTTCCAGATAAGAATTTGGGGTTTCATTTTCCGGCAACAAAAATTTCGGCAGCCTGCTTTTTCCCAATTCAATTTTCACATTACACCTGTCCGCAATTTTTTGTGTGTTCGTAACAACCTCCGGCAAATCTTTAAACGCTTCGGCAATTTCTTCTCCCGGCTTCAAAGAAAAATCATCAATCTTCATACTCAATCTTCCCTCATCAGTAATTTTATTTCCCGTTTGCACAGCCAAAAGAATATCCTGATATTCGGCATCTTCGGGTCGCGCATAATGAATATCCTGAGTTGCAACCAGAGGAATATTTAATTTTTTCGCAAACGCGATAACGCCCTCGTTGGCTTTTCCAACCACGTCAATATTTGGATGAAACCCTACTTCCAAAAAGAAATTTTCTTTTCCGAAAATATCCTGGTATTCCTTTATTGTGTCTTCGGCTTTTTGCAGCTGATTATTTAAAATCAGTTGCGGAATTTCCGCGCCGACACAACCGGAAAGCGCGATAAGTCCCTTTGCATGCTCGCGTAAAATTTCCTTATCAACGCGTGGCTTGTAATAAAATCCTTCCAAATGGGATTTGCTTGAAAGTTTTATTAAATTTTTCCAACCCTCTTCATTTTCACAAAGCAAAGTCAGGTGATGATAATTTTCTTTTTGTCTGCCACCACTGTTCATACTCTCGTCGTCCGGATTGTTGTTTTGTGTTTTATTAAGCTGCCTGTCGTGGCGACTTCCTAACGCAACATACGCCTCCATTCCCAAAATAGGTTTAATCCCGGCCTTGGTCGCCTTTTTATAAAATTCTATTGATCCATAAAGATTCCCGTGGTCAGTCAATGCCAAAGAATCCATTCCCAACTCTTTCGCCCTCTCAATCAAATCATCAATTTTCGCCAAACCATCCAGCAAGGAATAATGCGAATGCGTATGTAAGTGGGTAAATTTAACCATAAATAAAAAGTTTTATATTTAATTATTGCTCATTGTGTCATTCCCGCGTTGCTATCATCCCAATAACGTATAAGAATGTGCGTTACTGGGTCATCCTGAGGTAATCCGAAGGATCTCAATAAACTTTATGAAAATTAGATTCTTCGCGATCCGCCAGCTGGCGGATCAGAATGACACAAAAAATTTACTAAATTTATATTTCCATTATATTCACCCAACCCTAAAAAACAACTTGACTACATCTCGTATATATGATAAATATAAATCAGCGTTTTTGGAGTTAAATTCAAAAAATTTACAACAGAAAAATGGAGGGTTTTGAAATGAAAATAAAAAAGCCCGCGGACACTCCGCGGGCTTTTTTATTTTCATTATTAAAACATCTTTTACTCACGATCGTGAGTAAAAGATGTTTGCTTATTTTTTTAATACTTATTTTACTCTATTTACTTCTTAAGTCTTACTTCTTATTTCTTATTTTGTTATAATATTTTTAATGAAAAAATTCAAACAACTTTTCCGTTCCCTCCTTTCACCTTTTACCTTTCACCTTTCACCTGCCCAGGGCTTCACCCTAATCGAAATGCTCCTCTATCTCGTCATCCTGGTTGTTGCCGGAGGAGTTTTGGGCGGCGTTTTATTGAGCGTGGTTAGAATAAGCAATCAACAAACCTCTGGAAATGAAGTTGCCAGCCAACTGAATTTTGCAATGACCAGAATAAATAGTTTAGTAAAAGATTCAGCAAATATTGATATATCTGCCGGACTTTCAACATCAACATTAAAACTACGCATGCAATCCGCAACATCAACCGACCCAACTTGTATTTCTTTAGTGGGGGGAATTATTAAATTAGCCCAGGGACATGCCGGACAATCAAGCGCAAATGAATGCACAACCAACACCACAGACTTAACAACCTCAAAAGTTGTTGTTGATAGTTTGCAATTTAAAAAGATATCTTTTGCGCCCGGACATGACCAGGTTTCTGTTGATATTCAAATGAGCTTTAACAGCACAAATCCACAGACCCAACTCTCTCGCGCGCTTCACGGCGCATTTTCACGCGTCTCTGCCGCAACTTTTGACGACAATCTTATTCCTGGAAGCACCGGAAATTATGATGTCGGGGTTACCGGAAATTTATGGCGAAGCATAAATAATTTAGTTTACTTTTCCGGAACAAATGTTGGGATAGGAGCAGCATCACCAACTTCAAAATTACAGGTTAGCAATGGAAATATTTACATAGCCACACAAGGAAATGGTCTTCTTTTAAGAGATGCGACTGGCTCAGATTGCCATTTAGTCACTGTTACTGCAGGCGGAACACTAACAACCGCATCGACAACTTGCCCATAATATTTGCATTTTTTATATAATCTTTTACAATAAATTTTATTATTTAATAACTTATATTTAAAAGGTCGCCAAAAATATAACTGGCAATACAGCTTAGTTAAATACTTCATTGAAAACACTGAAAAAAAATCTCGAGGATGGATTATTTCCAGAAGATGACGACATAGAAAAAGATACTGAACTCGACGAAACTGCCAAGCTCGCAACCGAAAAAGAAGGTTTTGATGTGGCCTCAGACAACATCGAAGAAAGCCTTGAAGAGCACCGCGAGCGAGAACAAAAAGCTTGGGATGACGACGAGGAAGAAGAACTTATATAAAATAAATCTCCGCACTTTGGTGCGGAGATTTATTTTGTTTTTTATTTCTTGCTTCCTGTGAATTCCCTAATGCCTAGCGCTTAGCGCCTGCCTTAGTTTCCTATTTCCTATCCAAAAGTTATATAATACAAACATGACTTCACCACATAAAAAAACACATAAAATATCTTTTCGCATCAAGGCCCTGCTTGTTGCAGTTTTATTATTAACAATATTGTCCGCGGCCGGTCTTTACGAACTGGCGCAATTGGCCAAAAACTTGCCCGATCCCCAACAATCAATAGGATGGCAGATGACCCAATCCACCAAAATTTATGACCGCACCGGGCAAAATCTTCTTTACGAAATAAATAATAATGGAAAAAGGACTGTTATTCCTTTTGATCAAATTCCTGACTATGTTAAAAAAGCGACTCTTTCAATAGAAGACCACGAATTTTACACTCACTCCGCCTTGGATTGGAAATCCATTATTAGGGCGATAATAACAAATATTTCAACGGGTGAATTAAGCCAGGGAGCTTCAACAATAACTCAGCAATTAGCGAGGAATGCTTTTTTGTCATTTGAAAAAACTTTCACTCGAAAAATAAAAGAAGCTATCCTTTCTTACTGGATAGAAAAATATTATTCCAAAGATAAAATTTTTGAGCTTTACCTTAATCAAATTTCCTACGGAGCCGGAACCTACGGCATTGAATCTGCTAGTCAAAATTATTTTGGGAAACCGGCAAAAGATTTGACCCTTGTTGAATCAGCTACTTTGGCGGCAATTCCGAAATCCCCTTCATATTATTCTCCTTGGGGGTCTCATATTAACGAATTAATGCAAAGAAAAAACAATATTTTAGACCAGATGTTTCAATTAGGATACATTGACCAGGAAGAAAAAGATCGGAATCAAAAAATAACCCCTATATTTACAGAGAAAAATTTAGGCAGCATAAAAGCTCCTCATTTTGTGATGATGGTTAAAGATTATTTATTGGAAAAATATGGCGACGCTCTTGTAAACAAATCAGGTTTAAAAATTATCACAACTCTTGATTGGAATTTACAACAAGTTGCAGAGAAAGTTGTCAAAGAAGGCGCCGCAAAGAACAAAGAATTATACAAGGGAACAAATGCCGCGCTAGTATCTCAAGACCCTAAAACCGGGCAAATTTTAGCGTTAGTGGGGTCTGCAGATTACTTCGACATTGCCAACGAAGGAAACTTCAATGTCGCCGCGCAAGGCCTAAGACAGCCAGGCTCTTCAATTAAACCTTTTATTTATATTTCCGCCTTTAAAAAAGGTTATTCCCCAGACACAGTTGTTTTTGATTTACAAACAGAATTTTCCACGCGCCCAAGTTGCCCTATCACAAACATAAACTACTCTGTTGATAATCCGGATTGTTATCATCCTCAAAATTTTGACCACCAATTTAGAGGCCCAATAAATTTGCGCAACGCGTTGGCTCAATCAATAAACATTCCTGCGGTAAAAATGCTCTATCTTGTTGGAGTTAATGATGTTATTCAAACAACACATGATTTTGGACTCACAACATTAAATGACCCAAGTCGTTATGGACTCTCATTGGTTTTAGGAGGAGGAGAGGTTAAATTAACCGATATGGTTGAGGGTTATTCTGTTTTTTCCCAGGATGGAATCAGGCATGATCAAAATATAATTTTGGAAGTTGATGATTATAATGGAAACACTTTGGAAAAATATTTAGACCGGGCAACTCAGGTCATTGAGCCTCAATATGCAAAATTAATAAATGACGTTCTTTCAGATTCAGAAGCGAGAAAACCGCTTTATTCCGGAAGCTTTAGCCTTACTATTTTTGACGACAGAGATGTTGCTTTAAAAACTGGTACCACAAACGACTATAAAGACGCATGGACTATTGGTTATACTCCTTACTTGGTTACCGGAGTGTGGGCTGGAAATAATCACCAGGAATCAATGCAAAAAAACGCTGGAAGTATTTTAGCAGCTCTTCCGATATGGAATGCCTTTATGTCCGAAGCTATAAATAAATTCCCAAATGAAAGTTTTAATAAGCCAGATCCTATTAGCGAAACAAAACCTATGCTCAATGGTCAGTTTATAACTAACGGACAGATCCACGATATTCTTTATTTTGTGGATAAAAATAATCCTTTAGGAGATATTCCTCAATATCCTGGAAACGATTCCCAATATAACAATTGGGAAACTCCAACACAAATCTGGTCACAACAAAACCTTCCTTATCTTTTACAAATTTTATCCAACACCCAACCAGTAAATAGATAATTAAAAAACTGCCGAACTAGTTCGGCAGTTTTTTAATTACTTTCTTTTCCTTCTTATTTAACTGTTTTATTCTAACGCCTAATACCTAAAGCCTAAGATCTATTCCTTATTCCGCTTTAATCGGCATTAGAATATAAAAATATTCCTGATTATTACCTGACTTTATAATTACCGGCTTATTATCTCCGTTTAATCCAATATTTATATTATCTCCTTCTATGCTTTTTATTCCATCAAATAAAAACTTCCAATTAAACACTATTTCAACCGCATCTCCTTTTATTTTTGCCGGAATTAAATATTGATTTTCTCCTAATCCGGAACTTGCCGAATAAATTTCGATATTTTTAGCTCCGTCTTTAATTTTTATTTTAATTTCGTTTAATCTGTCTGTAAAAGAACTTGTAAGTTTTAAAGCATTAACTAATTCTGTTTTATTTATATTTATTTCTGTTACTGTCGACTCCGGGATAATAGGCTGGTAATCAGGAAACTCCCCATTAATAATCCTTGAAATTAACTCAAATTTTTCTGATTTAAAAAGAATTTGGTTTGAATCTAGATAAATCTGTATTTTCTCGTTGTTTTTATCTTGAATAAT
>Ga0184636_1000038_pt1 | contig 30710 bp, 26 predicted proteins | sample PLM3_60_b2_FD_133164 | JGI IMG/M metagenome (GOLD analysis project Ga0184636, IMG submission 133164) | Groundwater sediment microbial communities from an aquifer in East River, Colorado, USA - PLM4_90_b2 | ecosystem: Environmental > Terrestrial > Soil > Riparian zone | place: USA: East River... | reverse complement strand
GTCAGGAGTCGAGGGTGACTGAAAAATTAAGTCAGGAAATAAATCCTTAATCAGGGCAATTTAGCCCCAAAATCGTCACTCTAAGGCCAAAATCAGCCACTTCTTTTCAGAATAAACTCATGAATTCAATGACTTGACTTGGTCCGACCTCAATCGCAATTCATATTCTTTATCTAATTTTAAGCTCTGACCCCAAGTTTTATTACAAGGTGAGCTGTCTTAAATACCATTCGTATGTAGATTTTATGCCTGTTTCAAAGTCAATAGTCGGGGACCAACCCAGAGCTTTGAGTCGCGAAATGTCAAGGAGTTTTCGAGGTGTACCATCCGGTTTTGTTTTATCCCAGATAATTTCCCCTTCATACCCAACCACACGAGCGACGAGGGTTGCCAATTCCTTAATGGTCTGATCCTCTCCACACCCAACGTTTAATATAGGTAGTGAGTCGTTTGGTTTAGAAAATGATAGAAATCGATCATTTGGTAACATCATTAAAAACAAGCAGGCATCTGCCAAGTCATCCACATGTAAGAACTCCCTGTAAGGTGATCCAGTTCCCCAAAGGACAACATGCAGGGGAGTAGAAGTCAGGGATGAAGGGTTATAGGCCAATTGTTCCAAAGAATCAGGAGTGGCCAAAAAATTGCGCAATTCTTCCGGAATCGGGCCAAATCGTCTTTCGTCATGATTGATCATCTCCCAATTCTTTTTCTTAGCTAACTTTGCCAGATGAAACTTACGTATCAAAGCAGGGAGTACATGGCAGGACTCCAAGTCAAAATTGTCGTTTGGTCCGTAAAGATTCGTTGGCATAATGCCAAAATAATGTGTCCCATATTGACGATTATAAGATTGGCACTGAATGATCCCTGCGATTTTAGCGATTGCGTAAGGCTGGTTAGTTATTTCAAGTGGACCTGTAAGTATATACTCCTCTTTTATAGGTTGTGGACAATCACGGGGATAAATACAGGAGGACCCAAGAAAAAGGAGTCGCTTTACTTCACTCTTCCAGGAGGTATGAATAATATTGGTTAGTATGTTTAAGTTCCTGTAAATAAATTCAGCCGGATAGGTATAATTAGCCCAGATTCCCCCCACTTTTGCCGCGGCCAAAAAAACATAATCTGGCCTTTCAGCCTGAAAGAATGCTTCCACCTCATCCTGACGCTCCAGGTTCAATTCGGTATGGGTGCGAGTGAGCAGGTTGATAAATCCTTCTGCTTTCAGACGTCGATAAATGGCCGAACCGACAAGGCCCCGGTGCCCAGCAATATAAATTTTGGAATCATAAGCCAAGGTAGAATCGGAAGGTATAAGATCCTGCTTCATTCTATATTCCTCTCTGTCGATAAGTCGCAATATTTACTAGTGGAAAATATTTTTCTGGAATACTAATGATGATGAGAAATAAATTCATTGTTTCGCAGTCACTTTGATATCCCTGATTTCTTATTTCCATTGACAATCTGCTGAATCACGTCCTGGCAACGTTGAAGATTGAGCAGGGCTTGGGTGTCAGACTGAACCATGATTCGCACTAACTCCTTGAAAGTGACCGAAGGCTCCCAATTTAAGATTCGTCGCGCCTTAGAGGCATCCCCGAGGAGGAAGTCTACTTCCGTAGGCCGGAAGTATCGTGGGTCGATTTGAATCACTTTTTTACCAGTCAAAGGATTTTTATTTGATGGATTATCGGGGTGTTGGATAAGGATGCCCACCTCATCTTTGCCTCCCCCTCTCCATTCAATCTCCATCCCAGCCTCACGGAATGCCACCTCGCAAAACTCCCGCACTGAATGACTTTCGCCAGTAGCCACCACGAAGTCATCAGGCTTATCGTGTTGAAGGATACGCCACATGGCTTCAACATAATCCATTGCATACCCCCAATCTCGCCGTGCATCCAGGTTTCCTAAATAGAGGCAATCCTGAAGTCCATATTGTATCCGGGTCAATGCCTTGGTGATCTTCTTCGTTACAAAAGTCTCTCCACGGCGGGGCGACTCATGGTTAAATAAAATCCCATTTGAAGCGAAGATTCCGTAAGCCTCCCTGTAATTTTTTACCATATGGTAGGCGTAGACCTTAGCCGCACCGTAAGGACTGCGAGGTTCGAATACGGTCTCCTCGTTCTGGGGAGGCGGAGCACAGCCAAACATCTCTGAAGATGAAGCTTGATAAAATCGGGCTTTTAGTCCACTCCGCCGAAGGGCCTCTAAAAGGCGTATGGTCCCCAACCCAACCACATCACCTGTGTACTCAGGCATATCAAAACTCACCCTAACATGACTTTGAGCGGCAAGGTTATAAATTTCCTCCGGCTGAATATTGTAAATGAGGTGGGTTAATTGGCCCGAGTCCGAGAGATCTCCGTAATGTAGGAAAAGACGCGCCTTTGGATCGTGAGGGTCCTGGTAGATATGATCGATTCGTTCGGTGTTGAAGGTACTTGAACGGCGGATCAATCCGTGTACTTCATAACCTTTTTTCAGAAGAAGCTCGGCCAAATATGAACCATCCTGCCCAGTGATACCAGTGATTAAAGCTTTCATGATTCCTCCGGTAGTTTGATTATGGGATAAGTGGCAATACCTATTAAGTTACGCCTGACCCATTTATGTTTATATCTCCACCTCTATTGTGACTTAACAACTCCAACTCCGTTAGTGCATATAACATCCATGCCTGTGACCAACGCATATAAGAAATCCCTTTCCTGAGGAAACGTCCTTTCTGGTAGTAAAAATATCCTTCTGCATTTTGCATATTCTTAATAGCCCAAAGACATAGGGATACTGCCTGGTTAAGATTATTTTCATTAAGATCTTTTAATTCAACGAGGGTTATTATGCTTTGGGCGATAGAATGGATATCAATGGGATAGGTTCGATTATGATAGTATTTTACCAAGTTTCCATTCATTAAAAAATGCTTCTTGTAGAAAAGGAAGCCCTTTTGAATACTATCTGAAAAATTATTTCCGATATATTTCGAGATTTTGTTCAATGCATTCAGGTTGTAACCAGTGTGAAAGTTGTCTATCCATTTTTGTTTGGGGCTCTCCCCATAAGGCCATGACCCATCCTGATTTTGTTTACTTACAGAAAATTTCGTTGCAGATAAAGCGTAATTATAAAAATCCTTGTTATCAGTGAGGGAATATAACCTGGCGAGGAAAGCAGCCCCCAAAAGATTAGCATTGTGGATTTGACCATGGTCGGAAGGAGTGTAGCTGAAACACGATCCTTCTTTATATTCTGTAATATTTAGACCCTTCAAAATAAAATTTCCTGAACTGATAGCCATTTCTAAACAAGATTTTTCTTTAAACTTTTCATAGGCATCTAAAAGGGCATTTCCTGCGAAAGTTGTACAAATAATATTGGGCGTATACCTCAGGACAAATCCATCCCTTGCCTGCCAATCAAAATTATAACCCCAACAGAAGTAAGGGTTACTTGGGTTATTTGGGTTACTTGGGTTATTTGGGTTATTTGGGTCCCGGTGAAATAGGCGCCCCGATGTAGTAGCTTCCACACTACACGGGGCAGGTCGCATTTCACGGGATAAATTACTTGAGTTACTGGGGGACCGAAGGTTAATGAGTTTTTGCGTCATTAAGGTAATAAGATCTCTATTTTTCAACAATCCCACTCTCTCCAGCTTTAAAAAAGCCATTAGGAATAATGCGATTGCCTTTGGGTTTTCAGATTTGGGTATCAATAGAAGAGGTCGAAAATTTATAGGAGACCTCTTCATGAGCTGCGTAAAAATAAGCCTCCCAATCCTGTTTTGCACAAAGGGAATATATGGAAATACTCGACTATTCAGGGCATCATAAGGATCATACCCCGCCCAATTGTTCTTCTGGCAATAATTCAGGAGCTTCTTGAGTGATGTCTCGATTATTTGTTTAGATTCGCTATCCATGGTGAGTAAATGACTCAAAAGATCAGCATAGCGCAGAGCGCATAGCGTAGGAGGAACAATTACTGGAAGACTGGAATATTGGAAAACTGGAATAATGGGGGAATGGTATTTTGATCCTATTTATCCATCCATCATTTCAACATTCCATAATTCCATTACTCCGATCTCTTCATTTTGATAGTTTGTCCGGTTCTTATTGATTCGATGGCAGCCAGGCAGGCCTGGTGGACGTTAATGATTTCATTAAATGATATGGGACTTTCTCCTTTTTTTAACCCATTTATCCAAGCATCTATTTCTTGTTTCTGGCCTTTTTCCTGGCCAGACCATTTTTTCTCTACTCGTTTACCTCCTGACCATAGCTCAACGCTCCTGAAGTCTCTGATAATGGCTGATCTATTAGCCGAAAAAATTTCGATATATTCCTTTGGGACTCCTTTATCACCGATGCTTGAATAAATGATAGTGGCGATAGATTCGTCTTCCAACCTCAGTAAAATAGTAAAATCATCCCAGAGAGCTGGTGAACTATTTGGCTTCGGTATAGCTGTCGCGCTCACCGCCTCAATTTTTTTACCTGTCAGAACCACCGCGAGATCCACAAAGTGGCACCCTTCCCCGATAAGACGGCCACCCCCGATATCCGGGTCCTGTATCCAGTGGTCAGGAGGAATAGTTCCGGCGTTTACGCGGATGAGAATCTGTTTTGGGTCTCGAATGCCTTGAAAGTAATTCCTAACCGATTCGACAGCAGGAGAAAATCTTCTGTTGAATCCTACCATCAGCAAAGGTGTTGAGTGTTGAGTGCTGAGTGCTGAGTAGTAGGCGTTAGTAATTTCTTGTAAATCTTCTATATTCAAGCAGAGGGGTTTTTCAACAAATACGGGCTTTCCAAGTTCGAGAGATCTAAGTACATATTGGGCATGAGAATTGTGCCGGGTGGCAATAAGAACGGCATCGGATTCTGAAATAATCTTTTCTGTATCTGATTCGGCTGATCTGAATCTAAATTTCTTTCCTATATTTATGGCTGTCATTCCACTTGCCGTACAGATGCTTCCCAGAAATATATCAGGATGAGATTTCAAATGAGGCAATAGATTTGCAGTGGCGTAATTTCCAGCTCCAATAATCCCTATTACAATCTTACCTTCGATGGCCTTAATAGGGGTTAACTCAATTCTTCTTGGGATTTCTTCCTCATCCCGTTTATATTCCAACAGGATCCCGAGGTAATGCTCCTTTTTTGAACCCTGGATTATTTCATATGCTTTTGTTGCATCTTCAAATGGAAACCGGTGTGTGATGAAAGAATCGAGGTCAATTATTTTGTCCCTCACAAGTTCCAAAAAACATTCCATGTTTCGTTGCTCGGTAAAACGAACATAAGCGTATGGATAATCATGGCCTTTTTCTTCATAATCCTTATCATACCTGCCGGGCCCATAGGAACGAGAGATTTTTAGATCGATCTCTTTTGAATAATAAGGCTCTCTTGGAATATTCATCCCAACGGCCCCTACAATCACAACTTTCCCCTTTTGGCGTGTAATTTCTCCTGCCTGTTCAATAGGCTGATTGGATTGGGTAGCTGCTGTAATGATGGTGGAATCAACACCATATCCATTTGTAAAACTTAAAACCTTTTCCCATAAACCCTGATCTTCAGCAAGAACAACTTCCTTACATCCGAGCTTAAGACCTAAATCTAATTTTTGTTGGTCCACCTCAATTCCAATTACCTGACATCCGGAGGCGTTCAATATTTGAACTACCAACAGGCCAATGAGACCAAGTCCAATTACGGCAACTTTCTCACCCAAACGCACATCCGCCTGCCGGACACCCTGCATTGCAATAGCGCCTATGGTTGTAAAGGCAGCATGGTCAATACTCACACCTTCCGGAACTCGAACGACAAGATTTTTAGGGACAGAAACTATTTCAGCATGGTTTGCAAATTCACCCCCACAGGCAACCAAATCCCCCTGTTTAAGTCCTTGAACACCTTCTCCTAAATCCAAAACCATTCCTGCACATGAGTAACCGAGAGATACTGGTGTATTAAGACGCTGAGACACAGTCTGCCAGGTCTTCCAGATACCTTCTTCCTTCGCTTTCTCAAAGACCTGTTTAACCAAATCAGGTCTCGATCGGGCTTTCCCAATGAGGCTCTTCTGTGCTGTATCAATCTTCGTCTTTTCAGTCCCTGCCGAGATCAAAGAATAGAGCACCTTGACAAGAACACGCCCACTGCTCAACTGAGGAGCAGGAACCTCTTCCAACCTGAGTTCCCCGTTCTTATAATTTTGAGTAATTTGTCTCACTTTTTGATCCTTATGTGTAATCTATAGCCCTGATATCAAACTATGGGCGTTTACATAATTCATCATTGGCGGCAAAAAACTGCCCTTCGGGCACGAGTTTGCCAGAGGCGCATGCTTTGAGCCAGGCTACCTGTGTCTTCAGGAACGCCTCTTGGGTAAAACGCTGCTGATAGAGTTGCAGGTTTGCTGCCGATATTTTCAGGAGAAGTTCAGGATTCGTTATTAAGTCTTCGAGTTTTTCCGCAAGCTCCACAGGAACACCCGGTGTAACCAAAAATCCGTTTATTCCATGCTCTATGGTATCAGGAATCGCTCCAACTCGCGAGGCCACGACTGGTATCCCACAGGCCAAGGCTTCAAGAATAGCAAGTGGCTGCCCTTCTTGAATGCTTGGTAGCACAAGAATCTGACTCTCAGCAAGGATGGACCATTTCTCCCTGCCATGCACCAATCCATGGAAAACGAAACGGTTCGTCAAACCTTTGTCACGTAAAATACTAAATATCCTCTCCCGAAATTGGCTTGAAATCCACTCCCCTAAAGCATGAACCTCGAAACTCGGACCCTTATGGGCCAGGATAACACATGCCTCCACCAATTGGTCAAATCCCTTTTGAGGTGAGTGTGTACCTATAAAAATCAAACGGAGGACCCTATCTTCTGGTTTAGCACAATACTTGTAATTTGCCTGAGATTCTATTCCATTGTCAGTAACAATGGTCTTTTTGATATCGAAACCTGCAAGACTCTGCGCAACGCTCTTCCCAAGCACTCTCAGACAGATTAGCCGCGAAAGGACGAGTTTACCGTACCATGTTTGGAGGTTTCCATTCCCCAGAAAGTAGAAACCGACTCCGGCCAGTTCTCCGGCAGTAGGCACTTTATGAAGCCTCGCTGTCCAAAAATAAAAGCTGTCCCTCAAAAAACCTATGAAATCCTTTGGCAAGGGACAGAAAACGAGGCATGGGCGGTGCCGCCTTATCAAACACAAAAAATGCCATAAGTTTGCAATAAACTCGGGGATTTTCCAGAAGGCAAATTTCCCCTGATTAGTCTTGTCTCTCTTGGGGGAATTGATTTCTTGAACGATAAAGTCGGAATTGCCGGAAACATAAGAACGGATTGCAGCAGAAAGCAGCTCCCCGCCCCCGTATGGAGGTGGCGTTTTAAGGATAAGTAGAATAGGTTTTCTTTTAATCTTAACCATTTTTGATTTATGCAACTTATGGATCAATATTCTTAACTATCGAATAATGGGGCTATATTTTTTGCAATATTTTGATAACTATAGTTTCTTTTAACATATTCTTTTCCTTTTCTTGCCATATCCTTTCTTAATTCCTGATTGCCCAGGAGTTTAATAATTCCGTCACAAAAAGAACCGATGTTATAATCCACCGCAAGCCCCCCTCCTGACTCTAAGATAACCTTTTCCTGTTCGTAGATTTCTTTATTCCCAATAACAGGAACGCCATTTCCTAAACTTTCATAAATTTTAGTAGGAGAACTGTTTTTATAATGGCTTTCAGGAGGTATTGCGGAAATACTCAAATCACAGTAGGCAAGATAGTCTTGCAACTTATTACGATCCAATTGCCCTGTAAATATTGCGTCGTCTTCTATGGTAAAGCGACGGCACATTGACTTTAATTCTTTTTCTTCCCGAAATGAACTCGTTTTTCCTATCAAGATTAATTTGCAATTAAGTACCCTTTTCTTAACTTCTATAAAAGTCTTTAAAATAAATATAGGCTTTCTCGTGAAACTTAGTGTACCAAAATACACTAAAATAAAATTATTTTCTCTAATTTTCTTGAAACCAGGGATTTCGCTCCTATCTCTTTCCAGCCATTCTTCATCTACCCCCATGGGTAAGGTAACCAATTTATCTCCACCGATATCATAAGCAAGCTCTTTTTTGTGAAAATCAGAAATTGTAAAAACAAGGTCAGCTTTTTTCAGAACCTTCCCCAAAAAATAACCATAAGATAATCCTTGAATCAGATACCAGAATCGTTTGGGGCCTTTATTCACCTTAAACGCTGCTATGCTTATCTTGTGGAGGGGGGCCGAATGTTGATAAAATAGTTTGAATCTGAAAAAATATCGAAGGAAAGAAATCAAAAAAGCTTCGCTTGGCATGTCTCTGATTAAAACAATATCGTCTTTCCCAGAATTTAAAAGGCTTATGGTCTGAAAAAACCTTTTCCAGGACCAAATTCGATTTGCAATTTTTTTGTGCCAATGGTTTTCTCGGAATGCCCTTGTCAATAAGACTTGAGAATTAAACCACCTTCTTTCCTTCCCTTTCGAAATATCACCCTGTAAAAGCCAAATGATTTCATGTTTACGACCCAATTCCTTTGCAAATACATTCTCAAGCACAGGATGAGTACATGGGAAATGATAATCGGTTAAGATAATGATTTTCTTCTCCCCTTTCATTTCGTGCCTTGCGGTGTTTCACTGGAAATCCGAACCCAAAAACGGCGAGAAAATAAGCTGCTATCATCCATCCGTGAGATACTCTCATCCAATTTCTGCTCCGAAATTCAATCGCAAGATCTCCAAACATTTGAGGTTGTAAAGCAGGAAATAATACCGCCGGCTGCCAAACATCCTTTGCATGAATTCGGAAGGAAAAACGCTCGCGAAACCACTCTGCAATTGATCAGGCTCCAGCAGTTGTTCGTAGAAACGAGGCAGGTCGATTTTATTAATGGTCCGGTTGATTCCAAAACCGTAATGATTCAGCCGGTCCCACTGGTGAGCCAACCACTTTAAATGTGGCGATGCAGACAAGGGTGCTCCCCGGAATGAGCTGCACGGCAGGGCAGACAGGCCAGGAAAATGGCGCTCCAGCCAGCTGAAGTAAAGCCGTCGGCTGTTCCGGAATTCAGATGGCAGGTTCAGAACATAATCCAAGAACGCATAGTCAATAAAAGGGCTGACATACTTAAAGTGCTCACGATACTTACACACACAATAGATAGAATATTTCGTAAAATGATTGATAAAGAACCATAATTCCGGGGCGGTCAACGAAGGCGCCTCCCAATTCTCGTAATAATAACTATCCTCCACAATCTGGGAAGCCAGGTAGCCGGTCAGCGGATCATCGCTCTTTATAATTACATCGTCCAGAACAATCGATCTGCGGTCAATAACCATATGTGGGTGCACTTTTTTTCCCATAACGGTATCGCCCACGTAACCTGAGAGGACAACCGAGCCATATTGGGCAAAGTCCTGGTATGTCTCGACCGGCGCCTCTGTAGTAAAGCTGATCTGACCATCCGTATCCCGGCAGTTGTTCTGGAAGGCTTCAGCCGAATAATTATCCGGGGATAAGGGATAGGCCACATGGCGCACCCCGGCAGCCTCTGCCACTTGCCTGCCAATCTCATAATCGTAGCTGCCAGGAGTTCCAAAGGTCATACTGACGATCCTGGAGGGGGCTACCAGCTCCAGGGCGGTGCCCAAGAGATAGCGCGAATCTAAGCCTCCCGATAAAGGCAGAAGCAGCTTCTCACCATGATTATACGCCTGAATTCGCTTCTCCAATCCCTCCCGAAATAAAGCGTGAAAGGTATGCGAGGCTCCTTCTTCGTCGACTTCTCCTATGCTCTTACTCGGATAAACACAGACGGATTCGATGGCAACCTCACCAGTCATCGTTTTCAGGAGCAGGCAGTCGCCCGGCATGAGCTGGTCGATTCCATCGAAAAGGGTGTGACGTCCTGGCATAAAGCGCAGCAGGAGGAAAGCAAGCGCATTATCCCGCGGTATAAAAAGCGGATAGGAACCATTCAGAATGCGGTCAAACAACTCGAGAGAAGCCGGTGTCAAACGATAATAAATGGGATGTAACCCGTAACGATCGCAGCAAATATAAAGATTAAACTGATCTTGCCACAGAACAAGAAACCTGCCTTCCAGGGCGGTGACCCCAGTCACAAAACTCTCGCAAGGCAGCGAAGCCAGATAACCCTCAACCTCATCCAGACTGGGGTGCCAGGTTGTCTGAGCCGAACTATGGAGCCGCTCCACCTGCCCCTGGATGGTCAGCCGCGCCGAATGAACTCGCACGTCTTCCGAGGCAATCACCTGGCCGGTTTTACGCTCGATCGAAATCTTCATCGTGCGAGAATCTCTTCCCATCCATCGGGTGGAATAAAAGGGGGGGTTACCTGTCGCCCCAATCTTTCAAAGGCCATCTCTTTCCCATTCATGAAAATCTGTGCTTCTGCCGGCTCAACCGGAAATAGATCTTGGATGCCAGCGACAGATTTCACTTTCCGGTAGTCGAAGCCCATCAATTCACAGGCCGCCGCATCGATTAAGAAGGGATTAAAACCTGAGATTATTAATCCACAGCGTTTGGGTGAAGCTGCTAAAGGCCCCATCTTTTCTCCGCCGACAATACCATCTACTATATGAAAAGCTTTCCGTTGTAGATCCGTGTGAATTTTGCCTTCTTTGTCGCCGTAGTAAATAATCTTCGTAAGATCGTTGATCATTCGCCACATTGTATCGTTTCCCGGCCAGGCCCCTCCTTCAATCAACTCGAACTTCTGAAGCTTAAATATTCTGCGCAGCAGGTAAAGGACGCTTACAATAAGGTAGCGGGCAGCTTTATTGTCTGTCTTGGACATAGTTTCGAGAAGCTTACGGTAAGCTTCTCGAAAGCTGTTTGTGACCGGATATTCATCTCCTCTATTCGAAGGGCTTCCCGAACGGAAATGCGGCAGCCTATCCTTATTCGCATTCAATCCAACAACATTTTTAATTGCACCAGTCATTCCAGCTTTTTTGTGTGCTTTTAACTTAGGCATATTGATAATTGCATCAACTTCATAAGTCAGGGAATTGATGTCATAAATATGGGCTCCGGGCAGATGAGACTGCCTGGTTCTACTTTGCTGGTAACCATCAACACAGAAAAGATGCGCATCCTGGATAATCTCTTCGAGTTTAGAATCTGACCCTAACTTGACCTCAGTGATTTCTACGGGATTTTTCAGCCTGGCAGAGATAATGCTATGCTTTTCAAGACGGATTACTTCTTCACGCAAATCTCTAAATCCAATTTCAATATCGCTGTTATTCTGAATAAAATCGATCACCTTGGGCAATCCATTCAATACCAAAAGATCTTCTATACGGCAACTCTGAATAGGGGCATCCCCGATGATGATTTTTCCATGGTTTCCCAAAGCTATTGCCGTATAATCCAACGCTACTCGGATCACGCTGGGATGGGTTACAAGACAAGAAATGTCATTTCCCGAAGCATTAAAGTGAAGAACAAAATTGGGCTTGATCAAGACAGTATTGCCAGGTTGGATAAATCCTTTGAATGGATTCCATAAAGGAGTCCCATAATTTTCTTGATCCAATCCCAGATGACGCAGGCTGTTGCGAACTGCATCATAGATAAGATTATGTTGGGCCTCAATGTGTTCCCAAGGATATTCAGGATATTCAATTGATGGATTGAAAGGAGGTTTACAAAAGTAGACCAATGTTTCATCATGTATAATTGATATTTTATTTGAAATCATTACATTAATATCTTTTGAGTTATTTTCATGCCTTTTGTCGTGAACTTATTAAATCAATCTCATCGTAAACACTGAGCAACTTCGGAGCTATGGCCTCAAAAGAATAGGATCTCTCGAATAATTTTCTAACCTCCACCTCCAATGAACATCTCAATTCCTTATTTTCCAGAAGTCGGATAACTTCATCCGCAAACTCTATGGGATCGTCGCGTATTAATATTGCCTTTTCATTTATATCCCATAACCCTGAAACCGCTACAGGAGTCGCAACAATTGCTTTTCCTAAGCTAAATGCTTCTATCATTTTAGTCTTTATTCCACCTCCGAAACGAACCGGTGCAACATAAACGGCTGAACGAGTAATGTACGGTCGTACATCAGGAACTCTACCGGTTACAATAATGCGTCGGTCTCGTTGTAACAATTTTATATCTTCTGGAGGATTCTCTCCAACTATAAAGAACCTTGCACTTGGAATTTTATTAAAAATAGTGGGCAATATATTTTCTGAAAAATAAAGAACTGCATCTTGATTAAAAAAAGGACCAAGCCCGCCCACAAAAATTAATGTATTAGCTTCTTGCGGGTCTTTTTTCGCTTCTTCTGACAATAGATTATCATTCGGCTCCACCGGAACCTTTAAGTGCCATGGATGTTGCAGTTGCTTTAATTTCTCCTTTATTTTTTTTAGATCGATTTCTGAGAGCGACAGCACATATTTAGCATTCAAATAGACTTTAGATTCAAAATGCAAAAATGCCCTATAATTTAGCCAGTTTATTAAACTTGATAATGGTTTTTTAATAAATCTTAATTGAGTTCTGGCTAATTCAAAAGCGACATCATGAGCCAATATTGCTGTATTCGGCGTTCCAGCATATTGCAGATATTCCGCTGTGGCAATACTCACAGCCTGGACCAAATCATATTTTCCATCCCCGCAGAGACGTTGAACAACTTTTACCATTTCAGGGTAATAATTTTCCGAAATCAATAGGGGTACATGAAATAATAATCGAAATAACCGCCACCAATATCTGAAACTATATTTTTCCCCAGGTAGATTAGGTTTATTTACCGGGACTCCCACAAATTTGTGACAGATATTACTGATATGTTTTATATTTTCATCTACCGTATTTTTATTTACTGGAAGTACTAACGTTACCTCGTGTTTCAAATTTAAGACACGAATGAGATTATAGGTCACTTTATCCATTCCAGAAAGTAAAGGATAAGGTAGCCTATGATGAATCAAGAGTATCTTCATGAAAGACGAATTCTACTAATAGTCTCTAAATTTTTTCGGTACTGCTTTGTCCGCCGCTCATAGAATGCCAATAGTTGGCTGGTTACTTTCTCAAGCGTTATTAAAAATGCTGATGGGTTTTTGCCAAAATGTTTCATGTAAACTTTCACATACTCTGCAGGGTTTCCCTCGGCGAAACCTGTTTGTTCCATTTGTTTTGAAAAGATGGAAGATTTGTTGGAAAGGTGGGCTCTAAAGCGCCCTAAATAGGCAGGGATATGCAAAATTGAGGAAACCTTGCTGATCCTACACCAGAGGTCAAAATCCATTACCATTTTCAAGGATTCATCCAACCCTCCTACGGCATCAAAAACTTCACGCCGGAACAAAACAGTCTCTTGGGGAATACTGAATCCCCATCGCAATAAATATCTTTTAAAGGCCGGATAACGTTCCATACTGTAAATGTTCCCTTTGGCATCTATGCGCACACGGTTCCCGTAGGTCAATCCTACATTGGGGTGCTTCAATAGATAATGCATCGAAATACTTACCATAGAGGGTTCTAATATATCATCCGAACAAAGCCAGTTCATAAAAGATCCTCTGGCTTTGGCAAACCCTTTGTTAATGGCATGTGTCTGGCCCCGATCCTTTTCACTCACCCAATATGCCAATTTATCCTGGTACTTTTGAATGATTTCAACACTGCCATCCGTGGACCCACCGTCGATAATGATATATTCGATGTTGGGATAATCTTGATTTAAAACTGACACAATAGTTCCTTCTAAATATTTAGCTTGGTTGTAAGAAGGGGTTACTATGGAAACAAGTGGGATAAGGCTCATTGTTTTTCATTCATTATTTCATATAATTAGATATTTGTGGTGGTTCTAAGAGTGGTTCCAAGAATTGTAGGGGAATTGTAACGCTTTCTCGATTATTTTCATCTTTAGGGTTTTTTAAGATGTTACTAATTTCTCGTTTTTTAATAAATATTTTAGCTATTTTACCAGTTGGTATGTAAAAAGTAATGCCTTGCAGATCTACTTCATTAGGGACAAATGACCCGAATATTGGATCATCGATACTATTAATATTAATTATTACTTCATTGTTTATTGTCCTATGGGTCCAATTTAAATACTTGTGGTTAATATAGTAATTTAAAAGCTTCGAAGTAGTGGTGACATATACTTTCCCATTCCTATACTCCTTTTCTAAAGAACGTAATGCTTTTTTCGTTTCTTCACAAATTACTTGAGTGCAACCCTCATTCCTTCCAAAATGAGTATATAGTATCGCAAACCCATAAACTTCCTTTAACTGACTTATGACCCTATCCGAAAGATTATATGCCATTGTTTTAGAAGTGGCCCCATAGCCAATCCCATTTGGATAATTATCGAACCTCATAAATTCGTATATTTTCTGACCGTCACTTAATGTTGTAATTCTTACTAATTCATTACTGCCATGCATCTGATATTTACTCTTAGACAATTTAAATATTGATAAAAGATGTTTTATTATTTCCTTCCCAATATTATACAATGACTTTATTGGATATTTTGAATCGCAACTTCTTATAATTGTATTAAAGGTAATTTTTGTGCTTTGCCCTATTATATACGTACTACTACCTAGCCATACGTATTTTATCCCATATGGGATTGTTAAATCAGCATGATAATATTTCGTCTTTATTTTATCACCTAAATTGCTGACATACCATTCACCAAAATTACTTTTTGATGTTTGATGATTGATCCATACCCTAATATGAACATTATTATTTTTTAAATCTTTCAACGCAATAATAGCTTGTTCCCTATCTTCATATCCATCACCAAAAGAATGTAAGCAATCGATATATCCCATTTTAATGAATTTTCTAATAATAAGTTTATAATCGTATTTGTTTGAAAAATAAGATAATCCTTTGTTCCAGTCTGGTTCATACATAAAAATGCTATTTCCAATTTCTAATCCAACTCCCTCTCCCATCTCGGTCATATTTTTAGTATTCAAAAATTCTTGAATCTTATAAAATTCTTCAAAGCTACTGGTGTTGTCAATATCACTCGCAATACATAGAGCCGCTTGATAGGGATAAGGAAATTTCCTTAATCCAATATCACTTTTAATATTATACATATTATAATAACTTTGATTAATTTTATAAATATTAATAAAATAATAACAAAAAGATGATGCAATAAAGCTAACAATAAATAATATTAATAATCTAAATACCTTTTTAGTTTTTTTAATAGCCATTTACACTTTTTTTCAGTACTATTTTTTTTCGAAAATTGATTACATACTTTTTTGAGCCATAAGATTAATATTTCCTTTTATTTTATTGTCATAATTCTTCTTACTTAAGGAATATTTTTATGCGATATGTTTCCATTTGTTTTTAAATTGTAAATCAACATACTAATAGACGTTATTATTATTACGACTGCCCCATTCCTTAAGGAATCATCATAAAATAATATAACAATTAGAATAGCTAACAAAAAGTATCTTAGATTTTTCAGTAACCGAGATTTGCCATTTTGGGAAACTCTCTTTTTGTAATTTCTGATTAATGCATAAAATAAAAGAATCAAAATCAAAAGTGTATTTATAAGACCTCCCTGTATTAAAAGAAAAAACAAATAAGGTCGGGAACCTCCTAATAGCCATAAATTTTCGACAGAATATTCTGACCGGCCAAGTATTTTGCCTCCTTTAAAAATTCCAATACCATTTCCCAAAAGCATTTTTAGAGAATCCTGGGAAAGTGTTTTTATAGCTAACGTTATTTTTGTCAACCTTGGAATGTCTATATACTCACCTTTTTCAAGCGAATATTTTTCAAGAAATTCTTTTTTATTATATTCATCTTTCCCTTCAAATTCCATAGCCAAATATTCTTTAAGAAACTCTTTATTAAAGACCGATTCTGACCTAACACCAGCTGCGTTATAGTTGTTATATATATTGAGAATTGCAATTGCAAATATTAAGAGAATTATGTTTGAAACTAAGGCTTTCCCCCTTAGGTTTAATTGGAATAGGAAAAAAAGGGCAAGAAAGATAAAAGATATTTTCGTCTCATTTATAAAGATTGGTAACAAAAACGGAAGGATAATCAAATTTATACGAAAATTGAATCTATCTGATGTTCGGCGATTAGTATGAACCCAAACTAAATAAAAGCACAAAGTAAAAATAACAATAGTTAATACTCCTGTTTCACCATGGCCAAAAGTTCCACCAACACTATCACCTGCACCATATTTTGAAAATTGATAAAATGTTACTGGAATTTGAATAATTAAAAAAGGTTTAATAAACCCATATAATTTTTTTAGAAACAACTCACGACAATCTGACAAAAAGACTACATTTATAAATGAATATGCAGAAAATAATATGAAGTATTCCCTCAATCCGTTTATGTGAGATAACAGGTTAGCATTGAAATTTACAGCATAAGTAAAAGTGGATGTAACGATAAAAAATAAGAACAAACCTAATATAAAACGATTCTTCGGTTTATTTATAAACATTAATCCTAAACCAATAAGACCAAGATCACAACAGAAAAGTAGATACCCAGAATATCCTTTTAAGGCTGGTGAAACTGTAGAAATGATTCCTATATACAAATAAATATAAAGGATAATAAAAAATATTTTAATTTTAGATTCGTTCATTTTCTAATTTCGTGAGAGGGGAGAAATATTGCAAGAAATAAAAATAGATGGTCTGTTCCTGTTTGTAGGGGATTATGTTAAATTTATTATAATTTCTGGTCAAGTATTTTTTCATACCAGGTTTTTAACGATTTTGCTGCATTTAAATAATCATATTGTGCTAAAATGGACTTTTGTTCTTCCCAGTTATATTTAAATGTTCCGGATAATACCTTATCAATGGCCTTGCATAATTCATTTTCATCATGTTCTGGCACTAAAATTCCCACTCCCGGCTTTAGGTAATAAGGAATTTCTCCTTGTCTTGTAGAAATAACAGGTACCCCGCAAGCCATTGCCTCAATGTTTACTGCTGCAAAACTATCCATATAAGTAGGCAGTATAAATACCTCAGAAGCATTCAAATAATATAATAAACCTTGATGATGTTCAATCCGCCCCAGAAAAGTGACATATTCACCTATGTTTAATTCGTTAATTGTTTTATATATGTATTTTTTATAATCCTCAGCTTCTTCAAGGAATTCTCCGATAACCAGCAAGTGAACATTAGGAAACTTTTTGATTAATTGTGGTAGGACATTTATTAAATAGTGAAGCCCCTTTTGTTCAAATAATCTTGAAACAATAATGATATAACGCTTTTTGGGATCAAGCCCTGCTTTTCGAATGGCTTTATCTCTCTCTACAGGATAGAAGAATTTGGGATTAAAAGTATTAGATGTTAGTTTATAAGGTATTTTAGAGAAATCATACCCATAATACTCTGGATGTCTTGGATCAAACAACCTTTTCAATCCAACATGATTTATAGATGTAATGCCGCTAACTATTTTGATAGGCCACGATTTTAAAAAAAACATAACATTTTTTACAACTGGAATATTCCTTAGAATATTTTCTATTCTACCAGGACTCATGCCTCCAACATGATACCAGCCAAAAAAAGGTATTTTATTAATTTTACAAAAAAGCGCCACTATATTGAAGAACCTTATAGGCCATAACTTACCACCTCCAAAAATCCCATGATAATGAACAAGGTCAGGTTTCTCTTTTCTGATATATTTTAGCATTAATAAAGAATATTCTTTCCCGATTTTCCCCTTAAAAAATGATACGGGGAAACGAACCAATCGATACCCCCCCCGATGGGTAAATGATTTAACAGCCACATTAAAACGGCGCGGATATAAAAGCGTACAATCCACCCCCAATTCCTGTAGTCCTTTTAGATATCTGACTTCCAGATCGGTATTGCACATGATTTCTAGATCAAATTGATCCGGATCTAACTTCGGGTTTAGATACTTAGGATAAGCATACTCACAGGTGGCAGGATAAACGTGAATAATTTTCATCTTGCCCCCATTTTCCCTAAAACAGGCTTGGTTACAAATCTTTTTGTCACCTGGATTAAAGCAGTGATCGTATCAATGGCGAAAAGGCGAATAGAAGAAGTGAACTTCCGACTTGTGTAGTTTAAAAAGATTGATGGGAACTCTCGATAAAATAAGTAAACCTTCGAGAAATCGCGTCAAAGCCGTGCCGCATAATGTGGCATAATGCTTGAACCGTATATTCACGATCTATATTGTACCTCATTTTTTCGTTGATACCCCAGATATGATTACAATGACCTACCTATCAAATGTAAGCAGTACAGAAGCCCTGTTCTTAGTAGATTCGCTGCTAATGCCGCTGGACCGATCACCAAACATACTGTCTCCATCTCCAGGATTCAGCTCAGAAAGGCTTTTTGACTCTAATAAAAGCTGCTTGTGGGCCCCTCAGGGCTTTATAACAACAATGAAGATCTGGTCCGGTGTCATCCATGGCGATACTGTGTTAAGTGCCCAAGACAGGAGACTGCCCCACAATGTTAATCCCTCCCACCTTTCAGAACTGCTTTTCTCGAAGGTTTTCCCCTTTCGTCCATGGTATGACAACATTAATCTGGCCCAGACCGCGAGCCCACGTTCGGGGTTGACAGGATGTAACTCCGCGACGCGAAATCCTACAGCAATAGTATGATTCAGGAATTGTCTCTTCGTAAACCTGTGTTCAGTGAATTTCGTTTGGTTGTAAGGATTTCCGGTGAAACGCCTCACGAGTTTCGTCCTTCCGAGCGCACGCTTAAGCCTTAGGAGTGGCATGGAGAAACGGAAAAGATAGTGGTCACACGGTACCGTCACAAAGAGTACGCCTCCGTGTTTCAGTATCCGATAGGCTTCGCTCAGGACTTTCTGAGGACCAGCCTCGAAGTGCTCCATCACCCCCCAAGACAGAATGGCCCCGAAAGTACAGTCAGGATATTCGAAATCCGTCACATCACCATACACAAAATCCAGATCGGGATAAAGCTTGTGTATCATCTTGACAGTTGGGAGTGAAAAATCGAGGCCAGTAATTTTGTAGCCGAGCTCAGCCAGATATATCACCCATTGGCCCATGCCACACCCCGCTTCCAGAACTCTCTCGTCCTTGCGTGCATATTTGAGAACATAGGATAACAAAGGCGAGTACTTGACGCCGACCCATCTGTTGTCGTCGACCATTTCCTGGAGCGTGTAGGGGTTCTTGCGCCACATCTGAGTCCACATTTCCTGCTGGTACGGCTGCCACAATCTCTCACGTTTGTTCTGGTTCATGGTATAATTCGCCTTTATCTGTCCAACCTCGCTTTACCACGGTCCTTCTTGTGGGTGACAGTCTTTGGAGCTTCCGGCCACCACTCAACCATCTTCCCTGCATAATGCTTATTGCCTGGAGTTTTCTCAATCCACCACAAACATTCAGGCTTAAATTGCCCGAAGACCTGCCCAAAAGCGCGAATCGAACCACTCAATAGATCACCAGCATGCCGGTATCCCTAAGTGTCTGTCAGGTTTTCCACAACGTTGCACATCTCCACGAAATAATAATAAGCTAAATCAGTTAGGGAACTACCTCGTAACACTGCATCTCTTGCGGATATTTATATATAGCCCCCATAAACTAGTTAAAACTGTTTGGCACAGGTAAAGTCATATAAAAATGTACATTTTTTATGCACTTTGTGATCGCAATTTGTTTTCGTCATGCTTTAAGCCTCATGTATTGCTTATGAAGCCATAAGTGCCAAGGATAGGGAATGAGCATCAAGGAAACCAATTTGAAACAGGGATCGCCGCTCTGATATTTCAGAGCCTTTAGATAGTATTTGAGAGCCAGGATTCTTGAGGCCAAAGAACCCCTATCACGATCAATTGCCCTTATTGCAGCACCTCTAATCAACTCCGCAATCTTGTGGTTTATCCTCTTTAGTATTTGTTTCCGGTCGGGGTCAGGCAGGTCATCTAACAAGTGAAGGTTCTTTTGATATAAGTAAGTCAGGTTATCCAAATGATAATCAATTTTCAAAGCTGAAAGACCTCCATCATGCCTACGGTATTCTGCAGCAGGTTCTTTGTTGTAAACTGCGTGAAGTTTTTTTGTCAGCCGAATGCGCATTTCGTAGTCTTCATAGATCAGTAGTTTTGAATCGTAAAAACCAACGCTCTTCCAGGCCTCGTAATTGATTAGCTCGTTCCTGAAATGGAGGCCCCTTGGAAAATCTATTGTAAAAGTCTGTCGGAAAATATCACCCTGAGGCGGACTCTCGCTATCAGCCCAAAGCCAAAGATGCCGGCCTTCTGAAGTCATACTGTAGAAATTTGAAAATACCAAATGGGCGCTTGGATTTATCTGAAATAGTTGGCATTCTTTTTCAATCTTGTTTGGCAAGAATCGATCATCCCCATCGACAAAGGTAACATAATCCCCTTGGACGGCCTTTAAGGCGGTATTGCGAGTGCTGGCTATCCCCATATTTTGATCATGGTAAATAGGTTTTATTAGATCTGGATAGCGCAAAGCATAATCTGCGATAATTTTCTGAGAACCATCTGTGGAACAATCATCCACAATGATTATTTCAAAGGGTTTAAGTGTCTGATTCAAAACACTTTCAATCGCTTCGATGAGATATTCTTTTTGATTGTAGGAGGTTATGTAAACACTAATTCTTGGAGATCGCATATGAGTATGTACCTTGACCTTATGCTACCAGTAATCTCCATCATCGCAGACTTTCATGCCAGCAGATACTTCCTTTGGTTTATACTTTTCAGGCATGTCTATCCAATATTCATTAAAGTAATCCCTTTCCCAATCCTCGCGGTTGCGCCATCTTTTCCCGATTACGCCAAAAAGAACTTGAAGATGCCCTCCTAAGTCAATAGCGAGTTTCCCAGTAGTTTTGATATAGGAGGCAATGGGTATTGCAAGTCCAGCAGCTCCGATCAAAGCAATCTCAAAATCCTTTTTATCGATTTCACAGATGAGGTATTCAAATAAATCTAAAGCCGTGGAATATTTGTTATGGGTCTCAATGGAAAATCCCCAAGGTAATTCCAGGGCTTCTACTTTTCTGGGATAAAACCATTTTTTTTCTGTCTTTGACCAAACCCCTTCAAATATGTCTTTTGTAGCCCTTTCCTTTAAGAGTTCAGCAAAGGGGCAAATTATCAATACCTTTTTATCTCTAAAGTATTGCAAATAGCAGTTTTCTTCTATACTAGGAGATGATCGGTCTGGTTCCTGATAAAGGTAGTGAATGAATTTGTTCTTTAATTGATAGTAATTTATGATTTTCAACTCTCGTGGTTGGTAACAAATACCTAAACAATCTATATTTCTTAAATATTTTATGTAATGCTTATTAAATTCTAAATAGAAGCTTGGGATTGCTGGGAAAATACCCGCTTGATTGAACCCATGAAAAATTAAATCTTTTTCAAAATTTATAATCTTTTGGCTATCTTTTTCTTTCTTTAACAATATTTCATAATAAAGCCAATGCGGCGGCGCATTGCCTAATTTCCCAGCAGCATAACCTTTTTTATTATTAATAGCTTTTTTAATGTCTGCAATAAATTCTGTTTTCTTTATACAAGCATGTTGGAGGTGGGCTATATCTATTCTCTTTTTGATACTCTCAGGACTATGGCAAATCCTTCTGTAAATCTTTTTTATGAAAGAGATTAAAAAGGGGTAAACGTAACTTTTCATTAGACAAATCTCCTTGCATAAATTTTGATCAAATTTGGAGCAATGAAAATTAAACGTTTGTTGATAAGGGTAAACATTTCGCACATGATCATCATTCATTTCCAGATAATCGAAACGAAAAATGCTCTTTGAAAAAGTCGGCTGCCAACCGCATCTGCCCGCCCAACGCGCTGAAGTACTTAAAGGACTTTTCATAGACATAGTTTTGCCAGTATAGGTATTGAAGACGATCTCGGAAAACAATACCGAAAAAAATGTTAACGGACAAATCCAACAGGGTTTTCGCCAAAGACAAAAAAACACGGGTATGGGTTGCACGATGTTTCGTTTCTGGCATCCAAAAATAAACCTGATATTTTTCCGTCTGATAGGCCCTTCGAATCTCATACCATATTGACATTTTGTACGCAGGTACCAGGTGTAAAACATACAGCTCTGGGTCATAGTATATTTTCAGCCCCGGATGAGTACTCCTTGCTTTAATCTGCACCATGGTCTCTTCGCCATACCCCAACTTCCTACCCTTCATACCGAGCTTAGGATGAAACCAACCTATTTCCTCCAGTAAATTTTTAAGAAGGATGATGTTCCCGCCCGATAAGAACTCGTGTCCAAAAAGAAAACGCGCCTCGTCCCCATGTGAACCGGTTCCATAAATATCTCGAAACCAATGCGGTTTAGGATCCAGATAGAACGGATAATAAGGCCCACCGCAGATATCCGGCACGTGCTCGTGCAATATCTTCAGGAGTACTTCAATGTACTTTGGGTTTGCCTTGGCATCATCATCCATATAACCGATGTAATCTGATGTGGCGAGTTTACCCCCAGCGTTCCGGGCATGAGAGAGGCCCAATTTCGATTCATGGAGATACTTGATGGAAATTTTTGAAATGGCTTTTGAGACGATCTCCTGCACTTCCGGATTGGGCTGATGATCATTGTCCACTACAATGACTTCATATGAGTCAGGCAAGGCGCTTTGTTCTACGAGACTCTGGACAGCACCAGCTAACAAATCAAAACGGCGGTGAGTACAAATTACAATTGAAATATCGACTTTATTCATAGCTATTGAGTATCTAACATTTCACAGGTGCACCAGAAAACAGATCGCGATACCAATTAATGGATTGTTCGAGGGAGATCGTTTCAGCTTTTTTGCGTGCATGATGCCTCATTTCTTGACACAGAGTTGGGTTTTGACTCAGGGTTTGCATTGCTTCCACGAAACTTTCAACATCATTGCAAAAAATGGCATTCTTTTCAGAACAATAATCCCGAATAGAACCGACATCAGATACTACTTGAGGCAACCCACAGGCCAAGGATGTCGTGATGACATTACTATCGATCGTATCGTCCATAATTGAGAGACTTACGTCCGCCCCCTGCATTCTACCAAGAAGTTCTTCTTCTGGGATGAATCGGTGAACAATTACGTTCGGATCATGGCGGAGCTTCCAACCGACTACCACATATGAGTACAATCCTTGCCGCAGATAACTATCATGTAGATTCCATGCAACCTGAGACGCCCCTCCTCTATTGCCCAAAGTGTTGATCTGCACAATGCCCAACGGCCGCTCAGCCACGAAACCACTCCTTCAGCCGAGAGGCAAACTCTTCTCCGCTCCAGTCTCGAACCATGTAGCGAGGAAGCCAATAGGGATCTGATCTTGGGGTGACCAGAGCAGCAAAACTAGCGCATGCCATCTTATATCCCACTTCGTGGACCAGTCGTATGGTATCCTCCCCGACTGCATCAGCACCACCGTAAGGATAAGAGAAACTGATTACCGGGCGGCCAATGCATTCTTCAAGATATTTCTTGCTATGGATAATCTCCCTTAGTTGAATATCTGGGGGCTGCGCTGATAGCACCGGATGAGTGATAGTGTGCGAACCAATCTCCACCAGCTCATCATCACTCAAAGTTCTCAACTCATCAGGATCGAGACCTCGGTAACCGAGACGCCCATCTACTGGACTCCCCGCCCACCGCGCAATTTCCATCAACATTTGGTATTGCTTCTCACTTGCTAAGGGCTTGAGGAGGCGGTGGAGGTCCTTGTAGACTTCATGACGTGGGCTCGGAAAGTGTTCCATGGTCACGTCCCACCTGTTGCTCAACGTCCTCTGTTCCCTGCTTTCACGGAGACTCCATTCATATATTCCTCCGTTGATATTGAGTTTAAGCTTTTCCGGGAGCTCCTCCGGTAGAAGCAAAAGTTTCTCCAACTCGTCCCACCAGAACTCTCGATTTTGTCCTATATAACTTGTGGTCACAAATACTGTTGCTGGGACGTCATATCTATCAAGAAGCCACTTGGCGTTCAATAGGTTATCAGCATAACCATCATCAAACGTAACGACTACTGCTCTTTGTGGAAGGTCGCCATTCCGAAGAGCTTGAGCTAATTCCTTGAGCCGAATTGGTTGGTAGCATTTTCGCAAGATCTCGAGTTGCTCAGCGAAGTGCTGCGGCGTTACGCATAGAAACCAAGGGTCTAACGGCACTTCGGCAACACGGTGGTAACCCAGGATGATTGCGCGGCGTAGAAATCTGTTTCCAAGCCGGCGAGTCATCTTCCGCAATCTTCCTATCCCACGAATCATAACGATGTCACCTTGGACTTTAACGCTCTGCAAGTTCCCCCTGCTTCAGGTCGTTGGCTACCAGGCTGTGTAGGAAAGTGCAGGCTGATAGTACATTACCATAGGGTATGATTGTCACGTTCTCTACGCTGATACATTGCCGAAGAGCTGCCGCGCTGATGCGTCTGTGAACCATCAATAGCCCCGCTCCACCTGTCCATATCGTAGCGACTTATCTGGCTAATACCCGGAATAGTGACCAGCAACATCCCGTCGAGCTTAAGGGGCGCTTTCATCATACTTTCCGCAGCAGCTAATATCTACGAAATCAATACCCTTATGTTCAATCTCTGGAAAAAGTAAGAGCATATTCATTAAAACGTACACGTCATATAGATCCGTACCAGATTTTCTTCCCAGTCATGCCAAGATTCGGGTCGAACCAACCCACCTCATCCATCAGACCCCACCGAAACACAATGTTCCCTCCGTTAAGATATTCTCGAGACGTGAGATAGCGGAATTCATCTCCAAGAGAACTTGAACCATATCGGTCAAGGAACCAGACAGGTTTGGGGTCAAGATAAAAGGGATAGTAAGGCCCACCGCAGATATCGGGTTTGTGTGTATCAAGAATCTGTGTCAGAATCTCAATATATTTGGGATTCGCTTTTGCATCATCCATATAACTGATGTAATCTGATGTGGCGAGTTTGCCTCCAGCGGTCCTGGCATTAGATAGAGTCAATTTTGATTCATGGAGATATTTGGTGGAAATATTTGATTTAACGTTTGAGACGATCTTCTGGACTTCCGGATTGGGCTGATGATCATTGTCCACTACAATAACTTTATATCAGTCAGGCGAGGCGGTTTGATCCACCAGGCTTTTTACTGCTCCAGCTAACAAATCAAAACGGCGATGAGTACAAATTACAATTGAAACATCATATTTTTTCATCGCAAATCGTTAAGTTTTTCGATCAGTCTCTTAAATGTCCTTACAGGACTTACCAAACGAGACACAAGGGGTCTAAGCCCAAACCAGGTATGTCGACGCCGGTATTTGCGAGCAATCTTTTCTCGGATTCGCAATATCCGACGAAGAATCTCTTCATATCGCCCCAGGGGAATATCCGCCATGCTCGTCTTGGCAGAATGATGTATAAGGTGGATAGGATCAACTTCAGGAAGAATTCCTTGCTCTACAGAATATCGATGAAGTTCCGTCCCAGGGTATGGGGTAACAATACTCCACATGCTGTTTTTTGGTTTGGTCTCCTTCATGAATTTAATATTTTTTTCCAATTCTTCTTCTGTTTCATGTGGAAACCCTGTCATAAAATATACGCCACAATCAATTTTGCTTTTATTGATGTAAGAAATTATTTCTCTAGCCCGATCCAAATTGATGCTCTTACGGCATAGCTTCTGTATCCTGGGCACTACCGATTCTATTCCGATACTTATCCCTGTGCAACCCGCCCATTCTAGTTTGTCTATGATTTCTTGATCCAGATTGCCCACATTGGCATCTATTGCAAACCACCATGTATGACCGAAACGATCGACAAGTTTGTTACAGAACTCGAGCACACGCTCTTTGCGAAGGCAAAAGGAATCATCATTGACACGAAACCACTTCAACCCAAACTTCTCCCTATGGTGAGAAAGCTCTTCGATACAGGAATCTACCGACCTGAAACGAACTTTTCTTCCCCATATGGCTTTAGAAGCACAGAATGTACATCCGAAAGGACATCCTCTGGCTGTCATAATTCCTGCTATGGCAGCAGATGGATCTCCTATAAGTGCTTCGTATTTTGGGAAGGGAATATCGTCTATCTCTTCTATAAGCTCAGTCTTGCCACCTTCATGAATGTGACCATTTGCTTTAGTCCATACTCCGTTAATACCTATCGCCTTCTCCTCAATATCGCCACCCTTTTCTAACAATTGCCAAAGTTCAACCGCAGCTCTTTCACCCTCTCCACAGACGACGAAATCAATCTCGGGATGTTTTATCACCGAATACGGATCGAGTGTGGGGTGAATACCTCCGACAACCGTTACGATGTTACTGTCCAAGGCTTTTATCACTTTGCAAGTGTTAATAGCTGATTGGTACGACCCAGACCACATTGAAACTCCGACGATGTCCGGAGATTCTTTGCTTATCTCGTCTCCCATTATTTTCCAGATAGGTAATGAGAGGTCATGATATTTTAGATATTTTTCTGTGGCATGAAAGAAGGCTGCATCAGGTTTGGAATTTTCATCGATAGTAGAGGGGGCAAGCACCTGTTCTCCATTGAGAATTCTGACTTCATGCCCGCACTCTGTGAGAGCTCCCGCAATATAGGCAATGCCTAAGGGTATGTAATTTTCCCTCCGATTCTGGAAACAATACCAAGGTGGGTTCACTAACAAGGTCTTCATAAGTTCTAATCCTGCATAACCTTCAATGAACCGATGGTCTCGTGGCCCTTGCTGTCACGATATTCTTAGGACGTGAACAAGCTCCTATACCAATCTATTGATTTGTCTAGCGATATTTTTTCTGCCTTCTTTCTGGCATTAGCACTCATCTGCTGACACAGTTCTCTGTTTTCATTTAAGAATTGAAGTGCCTCGACAAAATCATCAACATCCTTGCAAAAGATAGCATTTTCATCAGAGCAATAATCTCTAATAGCACCTACATCTGATACCACCTGAGGCAGGCCACAAGCTAATGATGTACTAATTACATTGCTTCCCACGGTGTCATCGAAGATGGATAAGCTCACACTTGATCGCTGCATTTTTGACAAAAGGTCTGCTTCTGGCATTCTCTTATTCAAAGACACATGCGAGAATTCCTTAAACATCGATTCTAATGATTCATTCCATAGACAAACTTCAAACCTTATATTGGGACATCTTTTGATTACCTCTCTGAACACATCCCAATTTCTGTAGAGCGATCCGACTATACAAACCACAAACTCATTTTTATTCGTATTTTCTAAAGGATGATAATAGCCAGTATCCACATAGTGAAATGTTTGCTTGACCTTTTCGTCGTATCCTAACTCCCTGAAGAAATCTGCCAGGTTACTTCCCATCACAACTATGTGGTCAACTGCCCCGATCGCTGAATGAATATATTTCTCACCATGCATTTCCACAAGAATTTTGGGAGGTAAATGAGCCAATCCAACGACTTTATTTTTTAAGCCTTTTTCTCGCATATCCAAGGCAATGCCACAATGATCACCCGAAGCCCTCGGAGGGCTGAGATATTCCATAAAGAAAAAAATATCGGTCGGCCTTAGCCCGATTTTAATGTATTTAACCACAAGATTTTTCCACAACTGCTTTAGGCGGTGTCTGCTGTGCTCATATCGGCGCAGAGTGCGAATCAACTTGACCTTATACCCCAAATCTCTCTTTAGACAACGAGCAAAATAGGCCATCCCGGCATGGTTGCCTGCAGTGCTCGGCCATTCATAGTAAAATATAATGATGCGCAACATAGACTCAACCTTATTCCTCGGTACTATTTGAAAATTAACAGTTTACGACATAATTTTCGTGGTAAATTATTTATCATCCATATTGGATGAATTAATGACAGTGTGATCAAGCTTATAAAAGCCCTACCCGCAAAATGATCTTTGCGTAATGTATTAAATTCTTGCCAGCGCATTTTTGCTGCAATTTCGAGTTTTAAGTTATAGAAATTTCTTTTTGGTTGCAGTCCGAAGGTGCGCATTACAAAATAACTTAGTAAATTTCTTGGGATCCATCTGTCATCTGACAATGACCTATATTCCTGAAAACACCATTCTGAAATCTCCGGTGCCACACCAACATAAGCTATTGCCGCACTTTTAAACCATTGCCCCATTGCGTTTCTATGGTTTTGACTAAACTCCCCTCTGTCTTCAAGAACAAACCTAAGCTTTTGTACAACTCGTATCCTTGACATGAGTGCGTCAGATGAAGGTGTGGTCGATATAGAAGGGCATCCGGATGGAAGTATTCGCCAGTAACTGAAAGTTTCGGGAACATATGAAAATTTCATCTTTTGTAGCACTGCTCTCAAAAAATAGTCTCCGTCCTGCTCTCTTACAAGCGATTCATCCCAAGGACCAATGTGGTATATTAGGTTCCTCGGCCAGAGAAAGGCAATTTCGATAAAAAATTTCCCTTTAAGCCATTGTAATATAATATCTTCATTTAAATTAATTTCTTCTCCTCGTTCTTTCACATACTGACCATTTTCCTCCCAGAAATACATCCAAGGCCCACAAAGTATAGTCTCAGGATACCTTGATGCAACGATCATTTGCTTTCGTATTTTTTCCGAATCCAACAGATCGTCAGAACCTAGAAATTGGATATATTCACCGTGACAGTTAATAAGGGCTAGGTTCCGCGCAGCTGGTGCACCGTGATGATCCTGACGTAAATAACGAATTTTAATATTTTGATCTTTTTTATGTTTATTAACTGTTTCCTCTACTATCAATTGAGTATTATCCGTTGATCCGTCATCCACCACGATAAGTTCAATAGGTCTATAAGTTTGTGAAACCACTGATTCAATAGTTTCGCCGAGAACATAGACTCTATTATAGGTCATGATAATAACTGTGACTAGACCTATTTCTCCTTTCGGATTCATCCATTGGTTATGACAGGTTTGACTACTAAAATTCTTAATTGTTTGCTCTTCCAATATCATGTGATCCTAAACTTTAATTTTATCGAGCTGTCTGACCTGCTACGATTGTTTTGTCGAATTTCAGCTCACTGCCCATATTTGATTAAACAAACAATTTCCATGCTCTTTCTTAGGAAGCTTGCCAGTCCCAAAAAAATCTCCACTCTCTACTATAAATTTACCAGCATTTATAATCCAATCGGCGGTTACTCCATTTATTATACAATTTACGGAAAAGTAATAACTGCCTTCACTTAAAGGCAATTTCGGCAAATAGCACTTTATCTTTCCTTTGGTAGAGATTTCCATCCATGTAAATCCTGCACTTTCGTTCAACAAGTTTGTAATCATGTTTCCAGAAGAATCCTTCAATAAAAAGCTTACATGAGGACTCTTAATGGGGACTATATCTCCAGATTCATAAGTCGCCACTATTGAAATATTTTGGCCTGAACAAACTATCTCAACTCGGTTTCCCTTGTCATCTTCTACCCAGGCATCCGTAAATCGCATTCGTCCAGTCCCCTCCCTATCTTTCCTGTCAGAAAGAGGAATTTTGGTGCTTTCGCTCATTGAGGCTAAATATCTCTCGATGGTTTTGTTAGCAATATCGTCCATGAGTTTTATTCCACTTTCCAAAAGGATAATCCTTGAACAAAGCGCAGATAGTGTTGCCAAGTTGTGACTAACAAAAAGAACTGTTTTGCCTTCCTTAGACACATCCTCCATTTTGCCTAAACACTTTTTCTGAAATGCCGTATCCCCCACTGCAAGCACTTCGTCTACCAGTAGGATTTCAGGTTCAAGATGAGCTGCAACTGAGAAAGCCAACCGCACTCCCATGCCGGAGGAATATCGTTTTACCGGCGTGTCAAGAAACTTTCCAATTTCTGAAAATGCAACGATTTCATCGAATTTGCTATCGACTTCCTTTTTTGACATTCCCAATATCGTCCCATTCAGATAAATGTTCTCCCTGCCCGTCAATTCAGGATGAAACCCAGTACCGACCTCCAACAAACTTGAAACACGACCATTAATAACGGCTCTTCCCGAGGTTGGTTCGGTAATACGGGAGAGAATTTTTAAAAGCGTGCTCTTACCAGCACCATTGCGACCGATGATGCCTACTACTTCACCCTGTTTCACGTCAAAAGAAACATCTTTTAAAGCCCAGATAATGTCTTCTCCGTTGTCTTTTTCGCCGAACTTGCTAAGCTTTTGAAGACGTCTGAAGTTTGAGAAGGGAGACTTGATCCATGAGGCCAAAGCACCTCCAAGTGTATCGTGCATTTCCTCTTTAAGACCGATACGGTAGCGTTTGCTTAACTTCTCAACTTTGATAACAATATCATTAGACATGAATAAGTTATCCGATGATTAGTTATTGGTTAATGGTTATTATAGTGAACGTCTTAAATAAAGTGACATAATGACATTACCTTTTTGGGCTTCCAAGTTTGGGAGCGCTTAAAAACCGAGAGCACCAATTCTTCAAATGTCTCGTAATAGGTATCCGTTGT
>Ga0184636_1000036_pt1 | contig 30982 bp, 28 predicted proteins | sample PLM3_60_b2_FD_133164 | JGI IMG/M metagenome (GOLD analysis project Ga0184636, IMG submission 133164) | Groundwater sediment microbial communities from an aquifer in East River, Colorado, USA - PLM4_90_b2 | ecosystem: Environmental > Terrestrial > Soil > Riparian zone | place: USA: East River... | reverse complement strand
CTCCAGCAATTTTCATAGAAGTCCTCGCCATTGCGGCGCCCGAATTCAGCCGCTAAATGATAAACATATTCAAAGTCGGCGCGTTTTAAGAGCCCCTCCACCTGATGAAATTCTCCGACGTCGCAGCGGACGTAGTTTTCCTCCGCCGAGTGTACTCTATCGGCAATCCAGACCTCATTGCCTCTCTTCTTAAGCTCGGCGGCCAGCGGTTTGCCCACCGCCCCTAAGCCGCCGGTAACCAGAATTTTAGCCATTGCCTGCCTCCGTGATGATTTTAGCAATCCTTTCGGCGGCTTTGCCATCGCCGAAGGGATTGGACCATTTCTTTTTCTTTTTTAACATAATTTTAACACACTCAACAATACGCTCGGTCTGCGCTCCCGCTAAAATATTCGCCCCAACCTCCAGCGTTTCCGGCCGTTCGGTGTTATCCCTGATAGTGACACAGGGCACGCCCAGTATGCAAGCTTCCTCCTGGACGCCGCCGGAATCGGTCAATATGAGTTTAGCGCTGCTTTCGAGCTGCAAAAAACCGAGAAAATCCATAGGCTCGATAACGGTGAGATTTTTCGGCGTCAACCTAAATTCACTCATCATTTTCCGGCTGCGGGGATGGATGGGATAAACGACGGGGAGCTTATAATCTAAAGCGATTTGGCTTAAGCCCCGTAAAATCAAATCGAATCGGGAAGGATTATCAACGTTTTCCTGGCGGTGGAGGGTTACTAAAAAGTATTCTTTGGGTTTAAGGTGTAAATCACCTAATACGTCTTTACCCTTTTTCGCCAGCTCCAGATTTTGAAAAATGCTATCGACAATAGTATTGCCGGTCACGAAAATTTTATTTTTGTCTATCCCTTCGCCAAGGAGAATTTTCCCGGCTTTAGGCGTGGGCGCGAAAAGATAATCTGAAAGATGGTCGGCAAGCAGCCGGTTAAGCTCCTCCGGCATAGTGCGGTCGTAAGAGCGCAGCCCCGCCTCGACATGACCGACTTTAATACTGAGTTTAGCCGCCGTTAAAGCCCCAGCCAGGACGCTATTGGTATCGCCTTCAACGAGGACAATATCCGGCCTTTCTTTAAGGAGTATTTTCTCAATCCCGCCCAGCATCTTGCCGGTTTGCTCCCCATGCAAGCCGGAACCTACATCCAGGTTATATGCCGGGGGTAGTAGATGTAGCTGGTCGAAAAATACTTTATCCATCTGGAAGGAATAATGCTGTCCGGTGTGTAACAAAAAGAAATCCGCCCGGTTTTCCTGATAGATTTTTATCAGCGGAGCCATCTTGGTGATTTCCGGGCGGGTTCCGAGTATGATTGCTATCTTCATTTTTGATAATATCAGGGACAATTTTCAACCCTGATAATGATTAATTATAGTTCGCCAAGTTGAAGCAAAGCAAGCATGAACTCTGCCAATTTGCCGATACCCCCATTCAGCCCGAACGCCTTTATCTCTGGCCAAAGGCTAAAAGCCTTCTTATTTTACCAAATCGCTGAATAAGGGCATGGTAGACGACATGGCGCGCCTTGAGAATCTCCGCTTCTTCGGCAAAATCGAGTTTGCCCTCTCTGCCCCCAAACCGGTTCTCCAGATAAACACGGGTGATATACTGTAGTGATTCAGCATCATGAGGCAAGGCTTCAACCAGCTCGGCGGTAAATTCCAGCGGCGTCTGTTGCGCTTTGGGAATGAGGCCAACCATCGCGGCCAGCCGACACATATTCATATACGTACCATAGGCTATGGCATTTCTATTCACACGCCAAAGCCAGCGGAAAGAAGACGCCCGTATCAATAGAACCAGACCTATTATCAGAGCAATTATCAAGGCCGTGATAAAAATAAACAGCAATGCGTATCCCAGCTTGCCGACAAAGGATAGAGTATCAGCTCCACCGGAGTCATTTCCCTGCATCTGGTCAATATCTATATTCGGCAGGTTGTACATGAAAGGAGGCGTGAATCCTTCCCAGATATCCCATTGCGGCGATGAGGCAATAGCCGGGCTGGATACCACGGGAGCATTAGTGGACACGAGACTTGCCGGGCCGGCGGGGGTGGCTTCAATATCTACCCAGCCATAGCCCGGGAAATAGACCTGCGTCCAGGCGTGATAATATTTATCCCGCAGGATATATTGGAAGGGGTTTTTACCAGGGTCGCCTGGAAGATAGCCTATCGCCAGCCGCGTGGGGATGCCGACCGAACGGAGCATAAGCGCCGCCGCCGAGGCAAAGTGCAGGCAGTAGCCGCTTTTTTGGGTGAATAAGAAATACTCCACATTATCCACACCTTCGGGCGGGGGATTAACATCCCGTTGATATTGATATTGTGCCAGATAGGCAAGTATCGCCTTTACTTTGGCATAAGGCGTCGCGGCTTCCCGCGTGATGTTTTCACTCAATAACCTGATATTTTCGGAAAAATCGTCCGGCAGCTGAAGATAAGTTGTTTTTATGGCGCTGGGATAACTGCCCCCTGCTCCTGATAAATCACTCTCCGTCGCCGTAGAAATTGAGGATGTAACGATATACTGTTCGCCCAACTCGAGCATACGCATGGCAATGACCGAAAAAGTATTATTCTCCATATCAAAATTCAACCTGACCGGCATGTCCGACGATACAAATTCACCGCTGGCAAAGAGAACATCGGTACGTATCCCGGTAACAACGGCGTACTGCATTATTTCCTGGTTAGAGTACACCGCAGAATCTGTCCAAGGGGTATTTGCGGCCAGCGTAGTTTTACTGGCGAGCCCATTCGTCCAACCCCATGATTCATAAGTATCGTAGGCATTCATCCGCCAGTATGAGGGACGTTTACAAACGACGACGTATTGAATATCATCACTTTGATTCCAGGACTGCTGGAAGAGTAAATTTTCCAGGATGCTCGCGGTACTCGCACTGGTTTTAGCCGGTATGGAGCCGAAAATATTAACCTTGGACTCTAAAAAGTTATCCTGCCAGGGCATGCTGGTGGCTATCCAGTTCTGTAAACTTGTGGCGCGCGCCTGCGGCACCACCCACGAAATAGAGGCCGCTATGGCGGTAATGACGAGCAGGGTAACACCCAGATATATTAGACTGCTCCCGGAGTAATTAGCGGTATTCCCTGCATCAGGAGTTCGCCCCATCATCCGCGTTATGGCGATAAGCAATGCCGCGGCAAAGAAATACAGTATAAAATAAATATAATAGTTATCCGGCAGGTTGCTAAGGTTGAACATAATTACCACCATGCCCAGGACAACCGCTACCCAAGGATTACTCCTCCTTAAAACGAACCAGGTCGAAATATAGCCGACGAGCCAGGCTATGAGCGTGATAAAAACGACGAAGACTATCTTATCATCGCCGGGTATGGGCATTTCTGCACCCTGCCACCAGGACTGGAAGATATTTATTAAATGGGCAAATTTCGATGTCGTTTCCGATGAGGCTAAACAGTTTATGGTCTGCCACAGTGTTATCAGTAAACCTGCAACAACCAATATGATGTGCTTAAAAATCCCCCAAATCCGAACTTTTACCAGCACAAAGGTGAGTATCACTGATAACACTAAAACCAGCGATAACAACGGCTGCGGCGTAACCCAATGAGCCAATTCGACGGATAATACCGCTATTTCCAGGGCAACGAAGAGTAAAGCCGTATTTACCCATTGCTGCCATTTTCCCCATATAGGTATGGTTATCGGCGTCTGAATTTTTGGCGCTTTCGGCTTCGATACCTGGGTAAATGGCCATCTGCCTTTTTTAATTTCATCGTTCACGGTTATCTACTAACTCCTGTATACCCAACCGGGGCTAACAAATAACGGCTGTCCAAAGCTCGGGGAATTTGCGCACCCCGCCTGACGATATATGAATGAATGCCGCGGGTAACCAGATTGCGGGCAGTATCCATCGCGCTGGTTTTACCGTCAAAACTGGCGGCGTCAAGCAATACGGCGGTAACTATCGTGCCGCGATTAACCATGCGCCGCAGTGGGGTTTGAATATCAGACGAAGGGCTGATGACGACGATGGCTGCGCCCGGTTCGAAACGCTCTTCCTGCGCCTCTACTAAACCATCAAGAGATAATGAGCTGTCGGCATTTATTACCGCCAGAGCCCGCATTAGTTCCTGCAGGTGCTCTTCGCCGGTTTCGGGGAGAAATAGGAAAGAGCGTTCACCGGAAGCCATCAGACCGACATTTTTGCCTTCATCGACATATTTTTTCGCCAGGGAAGAGGCGATGTTGACGGCATATTCTCCGGTAGTCTCGTCGCCTTTACCAAAATGCGAAGCTGCAAACATGTCAAGGACAAGCCAGATATCTTTATAAGCAATAACTGCGCGTTCGGGGTCGTATTCTTTCACCATGAGATTGCCGGTATGGGCGGTGGTATGCCAGTGAATATTGCGGAGGCTGTCGCCGCTTAAATAATCGCGTACTCGGGCGGCATTGGTGCCGGGCTCGGCGGTGAACCAGCGACGCTTGCTCGGTCCAACCTCCTGCCGGGGCAGCACCTGGAAAAACGGCAGGTCAATCGTTGTGGGGAAAACAGTGATGCTTCGGCTATCGACAATTTGCTTTTTAACGGTAAAGAACCCGAGCGGGTCGGACATTTTTACGACCAGTTTCCCCATATCGTATAAACCCCTCCGCAGACATGTGCCTTCGGAGCGCCAGGTATAATTCCCCTGCGCAGGGAGGTGAAAGGTAGCTACGCTCTTATAGCCGGGGAATGCGGCGTTTTCCTTCACCTCAATTAAAGCGGTCGGCAGTTTGCCTTTGTTATAAAAGGTGATTTCTTCTTCAAAACGGTCACCTACCCGGCAATACGGGGTCAACCTCATCACCTGGCCATCAATATAGCGTACGTTAATGCGCATCCAGACATAGCTCATGAAAAGCAGCGCCGTCAGGAAAATGAAAAGCCGCCACAGCATGGTCGAGCCGGTGGCCAGGGCCGCGGCTAAAGATAAAACCAGGATGACGATTACCCACCAACGAATTTTCATATCTTTTTTTCCGGTGGCAATAGAGGATTAATTATTTCAGTTATTTTTCGTCGGGCAGCGTGCCGGGCACGGGGATAGTCCCCAGTATTTCGGCGATAAAAGTACGGCTATCCTTGCCCTGCGACTGACCCGTGGAGGAGACTAACGAACGATGGGCTAATGCCGGCTCGGCTAAAGCTTTGATGTCGTCCGGCAAAACATAATCCCTTCCGCTTAAGAGCGCCCGCGCCTGGGCAGCACGGAAAAGCGCCAGCGAGCCGCGGGGAGAAGAACCAAGATATATTGATGGATGATGTCGCGTCGCCTCTACCAGCGACACAATATACTGCTTAATAAGGTCACTCACGCGGATTTTCTTTACTGTGTCCTGGAGCATGAGAACGTCGGCCGCTTCGACGACGGGACCGATTTGTTCGATAGGATGAATCATCTGCTGCTGCTCGATAATTGATATCTCTTCCGCTGATGTCGGGTAGCCGATATTAACCCGCAGCAGGAACCTATCCAGCTGGGCTTCGGGGAGGGGGAAAGTGCCTTCGTATTCAATAGGGTTTTGCGTCGCCAGGACATTGAAAGGCGCGGGCATTTTATGCGTCACACCGTCAACGGTAAGCTGCCGCTCCTCCATAGCTTCCAACAAGGCGGACTGCACTTTAGGAGTGGCGCGGTTGATTTCATCCGCCAGGACTACCTGCGCTTCAATAGGACCCGCGTGAAATTCAAAATCACGGGTCTTCTGGTTATAAATCGTGACGCCGATAATATCGCCGGGGAGCATATCGGGTGTGAACTGGATGCGCTTAAAAGTGCAGTCAATCGATTTTGCCAGGCTGCGCGCCAGCATCGTTTTCCCGAGGCCGGGCGCATCCTCAATCAGGAGATGCCCCTGGCTGATTAATGCGATGACCGCCAGCTGAACTACTTTCGACTTGCCGACCATCACTTTTTCGACGTTCTGGATGATTTTTTTGGCTAGTTGTTTAGCTTTATCGATATTTACTTCTGTTTTTACCATTCACCTGTCCTGATACTGATTTTTTATTAGGTACCCCTAATTTGGAGTATATCACAAGAAAAAATAAAACAAAACATCCCATTTTGACAACTAATAATGAAACTGTTAAAGTAGTTAATACTCCCCTGTCAACATGTTAATTATCTATGCTGTTAGAAATACAAAACATAACTAAAATCTACAAGGGCAAGGTTAAAGCTAACGATAATATCAGCCTCTCAATAGCGGAAGGTGAAGTATTCGGGCTGCTGGGACCTAACGGCGCCGGCAAGACAACTCTGGTCAATCAGGTAATCGGCCTCACCAAACCAACCTCTGGCAGTATTACCATCAACGGCGTTGACGCCATCGCCAAACCCGATTACTCCCGTGAGGTCTGCTCCTTCCAGGCGCAGGTTCAGGCGCCTATCAGCGGCTTAAGCACCATGCAGGCCATTGAGCTAGCCGGTCGGATAAGGGGCGGTAAAAAAGCGGAGGTTCATAAACGGGCGCTGGAACTGGCGGAAAAACTGGAGCTGACCGAATGGCAGAAAACCCTGGGATTGAATATTTCCGGCGGCGTTCGCCGTCTGGTGGCTTTTTGTATGGCGGCGGTAGTGCCGGGAAAAATCGTTATCCTCGATGAACCGACGAATGATGTTGACCCGCTGCGGCGGCGTACCATCTGGCAAGAGGTTCAGACGCTGGCGAAGCAGGGCTCAGCAGTGCTGCTCGTCACCCACAACATCCTTGAAGCCGAACGCGTCGTGGACCGGCTGGCGATTATTGACCAGGGGCAGGTTAAAGGGATGGGCACGCCCGCCAGCCTTAAAGAATCCGAGGGCGACGTTATGCGCCTGGAACTGATTTTGGAGCCGAAAGCCGCAGCGCCGTCTTTGCCGGACTTTCTGAAAAAACCGGTAGTAATTAACCGACGCATTTTAAGCGATGTACAGCCGAAGAACACCACCAAAGCGATAGAGTGGGCGCGCGGACTAAAAGAGAATGGCACTATCGAGGAGTTCTACCTCGGTCCGGCGACGCTGGAAGACGTTTACGTCCGCCTGGTGAAAACCCACGAAGATACCGAGCACCATGAGAGGGATGCACGATAATGGTTAAGTGGTTCCGCAGCTACGGCTTAATGTGCAAATGGACGTTTTTAAGCAGCCGTCCTTGGCTTTCGCTTAACCTGGCTGTCCAGTTGGGCATCTCCGTTGCCTTTATTTATGGCATGGGGTATTTTTATGGAGACATTGCAACGGCTACTGCTAAATATTTAACGACCGGTTCACCTACAATCGTGCTTTTAACGGTAGGTCTGGTTGTTGTGCCGCAGGTCGTTGCCAGCATGAGGTCGGAGGGAACGTTTGACTATATCTGGTCGCTGCCCGTGCCTAGAATGGCGCATATCGCCGCCGATGCCACCAACACCTTCGGCTCAATGGTACCGGGGATATTACTTTCCATCATTCTGGGTAAGTTCCATTTCGGGTTCGACCTCAATATAAGCTGGCTGGTGCTCCCTGCTGTACTTTTAACTGCCGCTACTGCTACCTTCGTAGGCTATACCATCGCCTTTGCCGTACCTAAGCCGATGATGGTCAATATCATCACCCAGTTGATGATATTCTTTGTGATGATGTTCTCGCCGGTGATGTATCCTTCGGTAAACTTGCCGCAATGGCTGCAATCGGTGCACACGGTCTTACCGATACAATACATGGCCGACCTGATGCGCGGCACTTTAACCGACCTGCCGGCTAACATCGGGCAATCTTTCCTGGTAGTGGGCGCGTGGTTCGTCGGCACCTTTATCCTGACTTACTTTATGGTCAGACGACGGAACTAAAAGCTCTTTCTTTATACTACATTCCAGAGCTTTTCTGTATTCTCCAAGCTATTGTTTATTATTTCATTGTATTTGCTTTTTTCATGGCCAATCATGTATTTACGTATTGTATTGATAGTTTCCAGGAAAGTAGTGTACGACTCACGTTTACTCTTCATATGAATACCTGAATGAAATTCGTGTGAACCCATATAAACTCCCCAAGGAGACCATTTAAACAATGTCTTTCTCTTTTTCATTTCATTATTGTCGACAATATACAGAGTCGCGTATAGAAAATTCTTTGATATCGTTTTTACAGCCAGTAGATCATCATCATCAAATGTAATCGACTTACTATCTTCATGAACATACCTGAGAGGAAAATAGGTCTCATAATTACGCCCCATCCGTACTAAACACCTAGCCTTTCCAAGGCGATATAGGGTTCCAAGGAATTCATCTATTTCTATTTTAGAACAGATATACCCCAATGATGCTCCACTAATCAAACTATTAACTAAACCGGGTATAAAATTGTTGAAGAAATAAGAATCTGAATATTCTCCCAACGACATCGCCACTATAGAAAGAAAAAGTACGATAATTGACAACGCCTCTTTTTTCTTCAACCTTATTACTCTGAATATCAACGGTATAGTAAAATTTTTCGGTATACTAACATCGAAGACAACGAGAAAGATGAAACTCAATAACATAAAAAAACTTGAAAGATATATTTTCACGGTTTGAAAAATATCCAAATCCCAGAACCAGACGAATGGACCATCTGTAAAAATATTATAAATGGCACTGACAATACAACATAATATAATTATGGGAATTGCAGCAATAAGTGCAGCAAAAATAATAGTAAAGGCTACTTCAATTACTTTAAATGCAGATAAAATAATGACTGATATCGGTAAAAAAAAGAGCCTAAATCCCCTAATACTCTTATCTGTTTTAGGCACCCACAATAGAAAAACGCTAGATAATCCTAAAATGTAAAAGATGAAAGGAAGCCATAAGCTATCTGTTTCGAGGCCCATGCCAACGACCCCGTAATAAACGAAAACATAACTTAGAACAAATCCGACTATACCAACAACGAAAATATTAGGATAAAATTTGGTGTTTGTACTTTCAAGCTTGGTAAAAAGTTCAAAAGCTTCTTTGGAATCTTTATCCTCAAATAAAAATGCTTTTCTACTTAGTTCTTCAGCTTCTGACATTTTCGTTCAATCATTTTTCGAGAACCAAGTTATTTAATGGTGAATCCAGTTTAGTACTCTAGTGGACTATTGTCAATCCCTTTCAAGTATCCAGGTAATTTGACAAAGTCTGGCAGAAGTAATACATTCTGGGCAAGCGGGCAAAACAGCCCCGCCTTTTCATCGTTATTAGTAAAGGAGGATATTCATATGTCTACCTGGCATGAGTATGTGCAAAAAACCGGTAAAGTCCCTGATTGGCCCTACCCGGTTAACTACGGCAAGATGAATGAAATTACGGCCGATGTACTGGTTATCGGGGGAGGGGTGGCGGGACTGCAGGCCGCCATCAATGCCGCCCGGAGGGGCGTTAGCGTCGCCGTTCTGGAAAGGGGACATGCCAAGCGGAGCGGTTCGGGCGGGGCGGGCGTTGACCACTGGCACGGGGCGGTCACGAATCCATGCTCCAAAGTGACGCCGCAAATGTATACTAACGCCTGCTACGATTCCATGCGCGGGTGGACGGGCGCGCATGTCCGCTACATTATCACTAAAGAAAGCTGGGATACCCTGCTGGAGTGCGAGCAGATAGGTATCCAGATACGCGACGTTAAAGACGAATTTAAAGGTGCGACCTTCCGCGATGAAAAAACCAAGCTGATGTTCGCTTACGACTATAAAAACCGTCACGTGGTTCGCGTCTGGGGCTGGAACATCAAGCCCAAATTATATGAGGAAGCCGTGCGGTTAGGTGTGAATATCCAGAACCGGATGATGCCCACCGCTTTATTAACGGAAGGCGGTAAACAGGGGGCAAGAGTCGTCGGCGCAGCCGCCGTCAATACTCATACCGGCGAATTCTTCGTCTTTAGGTCTAAAGCCACGGTTATTTGCACCGGCGGGTCGGGACGACTCTTTACTTTTGAGCCGGAGGTTACCGCTTCCAGTTCCATGTCGGATATGAACTCTGCGGGGGTCGGGCAAGCTCTCGGCTGGAAGGCTGGGGCAGAATTCGTCTGTATGGAAGCGAGTGGACAGGGACGACTTTCCGGTCACGCTTATGCTCCCTACTCGATGGCTAACGCCCATAATACCTATCACGGCACGCCAATCGTTGACGCCGACGGCAAGGAAGTGCCATGGATAGACGTCTTCGGCAATTTATTGAAGACCGTTGATGATAGATTTTTACCGCACCAGGGGCAGGACTTCATCCTCGGCGAAGGCATTGGCATCGGTCCATATTTACAACAGTTCCGCGGCAACGACCTTACCCACGACCTCGTGGAAAAAATCCGTCAGGGAGAATATAAACTTCCCCTCTACGCTGACTTTACTCGCCTTTCTGCCTTGGAACGCCGCTGCATCTTCGGCATGATGGTGGGGAATGAAGGCAAGACCCGCATCGCCATCTACGATACCCTTACCAAAGCCGGCTTCGACCCGGATAAAGACCTCTTTCAGTCGCCGGTCACCATGCCGGAAGGTTACGCCCACGCCAACTTCTGGTCGACGGGCGTGAATACCGCGCCCACGGTGCGTATGTTGGGCGGCGGCGGTTTTTTAACGGATTGGGATTTAAGGACAAATCTGGAGGGGCTATATATCGGCGCGGGGGGCAACCTCTTCGGGGGCGGCTGCCACGGCGAATCGCATACCACCGGCAGGTACGCCGGAAAACACGCCGCGGAATATGCGAAAAACGCCCCGGAACCCGTGATTGACAAAGACCAGGTGGAAAAAGAACGCGAATCTATTTATAATGCTACGCACCAGAGCAAAGAGGGTAATGGCTGGAAGGAAATCAACGCCGCCATCGCCCGCATTATGCGGGATTATTGCGGCCGATATAAGAACGCCACTACGTTGAACCTCGGCTTAAGACTTTTCAATGAACTAAAAACTGCCGAACTTGCCTCGGCGTATGCTTCCAATCCGCACGAGCTGGGCAGGCTGCTGGAATGCCACTCGTTAATAACTTTAGGGGAACTGGTGATGAAAGCCTCACTGGAACGAAAGGCTTCTAACTCCATCCTGGATTTCATCCGGCTCGACTACCCTGCCACAGACCCGCCGGAATGGAATAAACTTTTACCCATCCGCCAGGAGGATGACAAAGTCAAAGTGCGGGAGCTGCCGCTGGACTTTCACCGTAAAGCCCCTTACGCTACTGACTTCGAGGAAAATTATCAGAAACACACCATTAAGTAATCAATTAATATTCAGGAGATACTTATATGAGTAATAAAGCATATATGGTGCCCAATCCCCCCACCCCGAATAAAGCCGTGGAATTCAACCCGGATATTTGCATCGGCTGCAACCGCTGCGTCGAGGTCTGCCCGACGGACGTAATGATGCCCAACCCGGAGAAGAAAAAACAGCCTATCGTCGTCTACCCGGAGGAGTGCTGGTACTGCGGCGGCTGCGTTGAGGAATGCCCCCGCCCCGGGGCGATAAAAATGCTCCATCCCACCCAGCAGAGAATCTCCATGAACTGGAAGCGCAAGGGCACCGGCGAGCTTTTCCGCCTTGGCATGAAGAATCCTCCGCCGCCCAATACACGTCCGCCGTCAGGGGAATAAAAGGGGTATTTTTTTATACCTGAATTAGCCCTCTTTTAGCTTTACTTTAAAGGCAAAAAGTGCTATAATAAAATAGTCAAAATAAATTCATATTAAGAACTTCTGTTCTATTTTTTTAAACTCTGTTTTTTTAGATGAAAGAGGGGCTTTGATGCCGGACGTAGAAGAACCCAAAAATCCCAAAAAACCTAAAGTAGCCGAATATACTGCTGAAGATATCCAGGTGCTTGGAGGCAGAGAAGCTGTCAGGCGGCGACCCGGTATGTACATCGGCAGTACCGACCAGCGCGGCTTACATCACATGCTTTATGAAATCGTCTATAACAGCGTAGACGAAGCCATGGCTGGCAGCTGTGACCATATAAATGTAATCTTGAGAAAAGACGGCTCGGCTACCGTTATTGATAACGGGCGCGGCATTCCCGTCGGCATCCATCCCACCACTAAAGTATCGGCGCTGGAAACCGTTATGACGGTGCTGCATGCCGGCGCCAAGTTCGGCGGCAAATCTTATACGGTTTCTGGCGGTTTACACGGTGTCGGCGCCTCCGTCGTCAACGCCCTTTCCGAGTGGGTTAAGGTGGAGGTGAAACTTGGCGGCAAGCTGTACTTCCAGGAATACAAACGCGGCGTGCCGGTAGAGCCGGTTAAGGTCATCGGCAAAGCCGAAGGCACCGGTACGACTACGACCTTCCTCGCCGATAAACAAATTTTTACCGAACTCAATTATGACTTTGATACGCTTTGCGAACGCCTGCGCGAGATAGCCTATCTTAACAAGGGGCTGGAAATATCTATTAGTGATGAAGGTAAAAACCAGGAAAAAACCTTCTACTTTGAAGGCGGCATCGCCAGCTTTGTGCGGCATCTCAATCGCAACCGCGAGGTTCGTCATACACTGCCTATTTATGTTTCCAAGTCCGTTGACACCACCAGCATCGAGGTTGCCCTGCAGTATAACGACAGCTTTACCGAGTCCGCTTTCAGCTTTGCCAACTGCGTCAATACCGTTGACGGCGGCACGCACCTGACCGGCTTCCGCTCCGCCCTCACCCGCGTCCTCAATGACTACGCCAAGAAGAACAAGCTAGTTAAGGAAGAGGACTCCAACCTCACCGGCGAGGACGTGCGCGAGGGGTTAACCTCTATTGTGAGTGTTAAACTTTCCGAACCGCAATTCGAAGGGCAGACTAAAGGCAAACTGGGCAACATCGAAATGAAGAGTCTGGTAGAAAGCGCGGTTAACGACGGCTTAAGTCTATATTTAGAAGAGCACCCGGACGACGCCAAGAAAATCATTGAAAAATGCGTCACCTCCGCCCGCGCCCGCGAAGCCGCCCGTAAGGCTCGCGACCTGATTATCCGTAAGAGCGGACTGGACTCAGGTACGCTGCCCGGCATCCTGGCCGATTGCTCGGAAAGAGACCCTCAGCAATGCGAATTATTCCTGGTAGAGGGCCCATCCGCCGGCGGCTCGGCTAAAGAGGGCAGGAACCGCCGCTTCCAGGCAATCTTACCCCTGCGCGGTAAAATTCTTAATGTGGAAAAAGCCCCGCCCGATAAAATGCTGGCTAACGCCGAAATACGCACCATGATTACTGCTATCGGCGCCGGTATTGACGATGACTTTGTTCCGGATAGAATCCGCTACCATAAAGTTATTCTCATGTCGGATGCTGATGTTGACGGCGCACATATCCGCACGCTTTTACTCACTTTCTTCTTCCGCCATATGGCTAACCTCATCAACGCCGGCCATCTATATATCGCCCAACCTCCGCTATACCGTATTAAGTCCAGTGAAGGCGTTAAGTGGGTCTATACCGAGCAGGAAAAAGACGAGGTGCTGAAGCAAAGCACCGCCAGGAAGAACGAAATTCAGCGCTATAAGGGTCTTGGTGAGATGAGCGCCGAGCAGCTCTGGGAAACCACCATGGACCCGGCTAACCGCACTTTGCTTAACGTCAGCATTGAAGATGCCGCCAAAGCCGATGAGACTTTCCAGATGTTGATGGGTGATGAAGTGCCGCCGCGTAAATCCTTTATCCAGGCGCACGCCAAGTACGCCACGCTGGATGTCTAAACGTATTTCAGTTGAACACCAATAATTTATCACAATAAACCCTTGACATATTCATAAGTTTATGCTTATATTATTATATAAGCATTTATTTATTCAGGAGGACATTATGGCTGATATGTTTAAAGCATTGAGTGACCCTACTCGATTAAAAATCATCAATCTGTTGACGGAATCGCAAAATTTATGTGTCGGTGTCATTGCTGAAAAAACAGGTATGAGCCAGCCGGCAATATCACAGCACCTAAAAGTATTAAAAACCGCCGGCCTACTGGATGCAAAAAAAATGGGATTAGAGATGCATTATAGTATCAACCCAAAGAAAGTAACGGAGTTCAAAGACATCATTAATGTCCTATTTGCTACTAAAGCGGGGCACGATTGCACAGAATGCCCGAAGTCACTTAGAAAGAAAAAGAACTAATAAATATGAAGGGTAAATATGATTAATCATGAAATAAGATGCGAAGTAATAAATGTAAATACCGATACGGGCATCTGCCCCGGTATGGCGAAAACGGAGAAGGGCGAGGTCTTTACCATTGGCGGGCGTACGCCGACATCCAAGGGCATTTGTTGTCAGTCATTCAGCTCTATTGCTCCGATGAAACTGGCAATGATGTACACGGACAAAATGTCTTTTGAAAAGAACGACTATTTCGACATCGTTTGCCCGCACGGATTCGTTACCTATCGGTTATCAAGAATCTAGATTGGCTATTTTTTTAGCAGGCTTTCAACTATCTGCGCGGCATCCCTGACGAATTCCGGACATTTTGTAGTGAATAGCCCTGCCTCGCGGGCTTTGGTTGCCTGTTCCGGTATGCTTAAATCGTAGCCGAGGAGTTCCGTGCAGTTCAGACCGCCGTGGAGTTCTTTGAATTTCCGGTTAAATTCAGCTATCAAAGCATTGACTTTATCCATGTTTTGACGCGGATTATCTTTAGTAACCGGGTTCGCCAGCCCCAGCGCCATATAAGCTCCGGTTACTGCTCCGCAGGTGCTGTTGATATGCATCCCGCCGCCGAAGCCCTGGGTGATGTTGTAAGCGGTATCTATATTAAGTCCAAAATCCTCGCTGAATGCCGTCAGCACGGACTGTGCGCAATTGGCTTTTCTGGCTGCCATTGTTTCATAGGCTTTTTTAATGTTATCCATAATTTCACTTCCCCTGAATTAGTGAGAAAAATTCGGCGCGGCTGACGGCCTGGCTCTTAAAGGTCCCCCGCAGCGCAGAGGTTATCACGTTGCTGCCGGGTTTTTTGATGCCCCGCATAATCATGCACATATGTTCCGCCTGGACAACCACTCCGACGCCCGTGGCTCTTAAGCCGTTATATATAATGTCTGCAATCTCGGTGGTCATGCGTTCCTGCACCTGCGGACGGCGGGCGATTGTCTCCACCACTCTCGCCAGTTTGCTGATGCCCACAATGCGCCCTTCTTTGTTGGGGATATAACCAACATGGGCGACCCCATAAAACGGCAGGAGGTGATGCTCGCACATGGAGTAAAACGGTATATCTTTAACGATCACCATCTCGCGGTATCCCAGCTCGAAATCCACCCCCAGGTCAAGTTTGGCATCTTTGCCGAATCCCTGGAAAAGCTCGGCGTACATTTCTGCCACGCGCCGGGGCGTGTCCTTAATGCCCTCACGCTTAGGATTTTCGCCGATGGCTTCCAGAAGTTCGTTAACCGCTTTTTTTATTTTTGCCTCATCCATCATATGCCGCCTCCTTTTATCTACCCCAGCCTAAAGTTTTTTCTACCACTTTTATGTCCGCCGGCAGCTCCAATATCCTGGGAGCTTTTTGCAGGGCGGTTTCGGTATCTTTAAGCCCCGTTCCGGTGACCACGCAGACAATGACTTTACCGGTGAATTTTTTGCCCTGACCCGTGATTTTGATTAAGCCCGCCAGCGGCGCCGCCGAAGCCGGCTCCCCAAAAACGCCCGCCTCCGACGCCATGATACGCTGGGCGCTTAAAATTTCGTCGTCGCTGACCATATCAATAATACCGCCGCTTTCATCGCGGGCGGTGACGGCTTTTTCCCAGCTGGCAGGGTTGCCGATGCGAATGGCGGTCGCCACCGTCTCCGGTTTCTCTATAGCATGGCCGCGGACGATAGGCGCCGCGCCCTCCGCCTGAAAGCCGTACATCTTGGGCTTACTGGTTGCCTTGCCCGCCGCGAAATATTCCTTAAAGCCCTTCCAGTAAGCGGTAATATTGCCGGCGTTGCCCACCGGCAGGAAGAGAAAATCCGGCGCGTCGCCGAGGACATCAATAATTTCAAAAGCGGCTGTTTTCTGTCCCTCGATGCGGTAGGGATTGAGCGAATTAACCAGCGTTACTGGATTACGTTCGCTTAGTTTACGCACGATTTCCAGCGCTTTGTCAAAGTTGCCGTCAATGGCAATAATTTTAGCCCCGTAAACAATCGCCTGGGCGAGCTTGCCCAAAGCAATTTTGCCGCCGGGGATAACGATGATACATTCCAGTCCGCAGTAAGCGGCGAAAGCCGCCGCCGAAGCGCTGGTGTTGCCCGTAGAGGCGCAGATAACCGCTTTACTCCCAGCCTCCACTGCCTTGGCAATAGCCATCACCATGCCGCGGTCTTTAAAAGAGCCGGTGGGATGGCATCCCTCCAGTTTGAAATACAACTCTTTACAGCCGTATTTTTTAGCCAGCTTGTCGCATCGGACCAGCGGTGTATCCCCTTCGCCAATAGAGAACAGTGGTGTTTTATTGGTAATGGGGAGGTATTTTTTATACTGGAGAAGAACTCCCTTTTTCACGGCTAACTACCCTCTATTTCCTCGACGCGGATAAAGTTACTGATTTCTTTCACTGCGTCCAATTTCTTTAACTCAAGCAAGGCTTTCTGCATAGCCTTTTCTTGCGCCGGGTGCGTCATAATCACGATTTCCGCCGTCTTGGTTTGTTCGTCGGACTCCGGCTGGATGGCCGAAGCGATGCTGATTTTATTTTCTCCAAAGACTGTTGCTATTTGCGCCAGTACGCCGGGGCGGTCCTTGGCCGTTAGCCTGACGTAGTACTGAGTCTCAATATCGTCCATCGGTTTCAGCTTTTTACCCGATATCTCTTTCCACGTTGAGACGCTGCCGATGCCCAGCACGATTTTACGCGCCGATGCAACCGTATCAGCGACAACGGCGCTGGAGGTTGGTTTAGCGCCGGCGCCTTCGCCGACGAAGAGAACCTTGCCCACCAAATCGCCCTCGACGTGGACCGCATTATAGACGCCGTCCACCTTAGCCAGAAACGAATCCTGCGGGATAAAAACCGGGTGCACTCTGGCTTCGATAGTATTATTTGTCTGCTTGGCTATCGCCAGGAGCTTGATGGTAAATCCCAGTTCCTGAGCATAACGGAAGTCACGGTTCGTTAGACGCGAGATGCCCTCGCGATAAATATCCTGTGGTTTTACCTGTGTCTGAAACGCCAGCGAAGCCAAAATGGCTAATTTATAGTTAGCATCTATTCCCTCAATGTCATTCTCGGGATTAGCCTCCGCATAGCCGAGCTGCTGGGCTTTCTTTAACGCCGAGGCAAAGTCCATGCCTTCTTTAGCCATCATAGTGAGAATGTAATTCGTCGTCCCGTTGATGATGGCAAAGATAGCGGTGATATTGTTCGCTATCAGGTCGTGCTTAAACGGAGCAATCAGCGGAATGCCGCCGCCAACACTGGCTTCATATTGCAGGCCCACGCCGTGCTGATGCGCCAGCGCCAGTAACTCTATGCCATGTTTGGCGATAACCTCTTTATTGGAGGTGACAACATGTTTGCCGCTGGAAAGAGCTTTTTTCAAGTAGTCGAAAGCCGGCTTCTCGCCGCCAATGGCTTCAATAACGATATCTATATCCGGCTCATTGAAAAACTCATTATCATTGGTAGTGAAGAGCTGGGCGGACATCTTTTTTGCCTGCGGGCGCTCCAAATCCTGCGGCAGGACTTTGATTTTCCGCAAGACTAAAGGGCAGCCGACCATCTCTGCCAGTTCATCTGCTTTATCCGTCAGCACTTTGGCAACCTGTCCGGCTACTACCCCAAAACCCAATAATCCGATACCAATGCTTTTCTTCATTTTTTAACCTGATGCTAACAGAGATGTTAGTATGTTGGTTGCCCGCGCCAGTGCAAAGCTCAATAAGTCTTGAGTCATGTCATTTTTAACGTAGTCTGTAGCTGCAGTATTGATTGTATTTGTCCAGGTGCTGTATAAATTGCCGATAAGTAGGTTTAAATCATCCGTAGTCAGTGGTCTATTGTCTTCCTTAGTTTCCACCCAAACCACCCAGAATCCACCCCTGGAATACGCCTCTGCATCCTTCAATGGTTCACTCCACTGACCTAATGGCGTCTCTGAGTTAAACGCGTACCCATTAAAGACAGTTGTAACATTATCACTGGATAAAACTAAGCCTAATTCGCCATGTCCCGATATGGAAGGATTATATTGCGAAAGATTATCCGCGATAGGACCAAGCGCCTCTCCCGCTAATAACCTCGCTCTGACAGCTAACGCTTGCTCTTCACTGCTTAAGAGAATAGCTGACACATTTGCCGAGCCTGCGTCCGGCCTCTCGTTTACTTTAATGAGCCAGTAGCCGAGTTTCTTATATGAAGAATTATCACTCAATCCTTCACTTATATCTCCGTTTTTTATACCTTCCCCTGATAAATAGCTATAAGGAACCGTGGAAGAAAACGAACTTTTAAAGATATCAAGAGGATGAAAGCCATAATCGCCATTTTTATCTATCGAGGCGGTATCGGTAGCGTATTGTTTAACGAGCTGGGTGAAGTTAGCGCTGCTTAATATCTGCGCCTTAACCAATCTAGCTACAGTATCGCTCTCTACCAACATCGCTTTCACCTGCAATTGAACATTCTTTGTTAGCACTTGAGGTCCAAAATAGTTGTCCTGCATTTTTTGTGCTAACAATATACCTCTGGCGAGTTCAATTAAAGCGTCACTAATAGGAATATCGATACCTGATACGTATTGCTCGGCTTCTTCATCGCTAACGGTAATGCCCAGTTTTTCCGCTTCAACCCTTAGTATTTCATTATTTTTAATCTGGTCCAGTATATTGCTTGCTATATTCGACAGGTCGGTCGTACCCTGACTTTTACCATAGACGATTAACGTATCTATGAAAAATTGGTTGTTGAACTTGGCGTCGTATACCTCCATGATAGTAGCATGGAGCGGTGAGTATTCTCCGAAAAACCAGCCGCCGGCAACAATTAACGCGACAATAACAATAATTCCTATGCCGGCGAAGAAAATAATGCGCTGCCGCCGCTGCTGTTTCTGGTGTCGCGATAGCTGGCGGTGCGTCATTTCATGTGGAGCTTTTTCCTTAATATTTTTCTTAGACAAGGTCTTACCTCTTCCTAAATTATTTTACAGATTTACGGAACACTATATATTTATAATGCATTAGCAGCTTCTTTTCAAATATTCCTACGAATTATGTTAAGTTATAAATCGTACTCATTACTTCCGCCATATAACATGGTGCTGCCACTTGGGCGAACTCTGGGGAAAATCGGAGCGGAAATGAGCCCCCCGGCTTTCTTCACGGATATAGGCGGCTTCGGTCAAGAGCCGACCGGTTAATATCAGGTTGCTTAATTCGTGAGAAGGCTGGTCGGTGGGCTTAGGCAACATATTCTGCCAGCCCGCTAATATGCCGGCTGCCTGGCTCAAGCCGTCTTTATCGCGCACTATCCCGGCTTTATCCCAGTGGAGCTGCTGCAGTAGTGTCAGGTTCGGCGCCGCCAGTACCTTGGGTACCGGTCTTTCACCAAGCGATATATACATATCTTTCACCGGAACGTTTTTCGCAGGCTTTTCCTTGACCTTGGTTTTTGTTCTTTCGACTATTCTCTTGCTGAAAACTATGGCTTCAAGCAGCGAATTGGAGGCTAAACGGTTCGCTCCATGAACGCCGGTACAGGCTACCTCGCCGGTGGCAAACAATCCGTTGATATTCGTTTCTCCCCAGCTGTTAGTTTTGACTCCGCCAATCATATAATGAGCCGCCGGCGCTACGGGTATTTGCGCTTTGGTAATATCTAACCCCCGGTCCAGGCAAAAACGGTAGATATGGGGGAAACGGGTGGTAATAAGCGGGGTTGGTAAATGGGTGACATCAAGGTATACCCGGTCTGTTGCGGTTTTCTTCATTTCACTCACAATGCTGCGGGCGACAACATCTCTTGGCGCTAAATCACCTTTTTCATGGTAATCTAACATGAATTGGCGACCTTCGGCATTACGGAGGACGCCCCCCTCCCCGCGAACCGCCTCCGAGATTAAAAACGGCGGCACGCCCGGCATGCGCAGGGCCGTGGGGTGAAACTGGAAAAATTCCATGTCCACAATTTCCGCGCCGGCATTATAGGCCAGTGAAACGCCGTCACCGGTGGCAATGTTTGAGTTGGTATTATATTTAAAAAGCTGACCGGCGCCGCCGGTGGCCAGAATAAGATAGCGGCATTTAAAAACTTCTACGGTGCCCGTTCGGCAATCGATAGCCCTGACGCCATAGACTTTTTTCTTTTCGACTAAAATTTCAATGGCCAGGAAATTCTCCAGCACCTGTATCCCGGAATCCCGAACCTTTTTACTTAAAGCCAGTTCGACGTGTTCGCCGGTAGCGTCGCCGCCGGCATGAAGGATACGGGGAACGCTGTGGGCGGCTTCCATGGTTAGAGCAATCTCGCCGTCTATCGTATCGAAGGGTACGCGGTAATAGACGAGGTCGGCAATGCGGGCTGGCCCTTCTTTCGCCAGTATATTCACAGCTTCTTCATTACAAAGGCCGTCGCCGGCGTTAAGCGTATCCTTGACATGCAATTCCCATGAATCAATCTTACTGATAGCCGCCGCGATGCCGCCCTGGGCATGCTTGGTGTTACAATCATCAATACTGCCCTTGGTGATAACTAATACACTGCCCTGCTCGTGGGCGAGTAGAGCCGTATAAAGTCCACCGATGCCACTCCCCACGACGATATAGTCATACTGGTTCATTTTCATGTTTTTTTGTCTCCTGCTAGGCAGGATAAACCTCTAAACTTATATTCTACTATGGAAAACGCCGTCAGGGAAAGGGTTAAGGGATTTTCTAATAGATAAGTCCTGGGTGTTAAAAAGGACTCGGTTGGTGCCGAGGCGGGGAGTTGAACCCCGACGAGCTTACGCTCACCACCCCCTCAAGATGGCGTGTCTACCAGATTCCACCACCTCGGCGTACTTGTCCTTCTGCGTATTCGGAAGGATGGCAGGGGTGGCAGGGCTCGAACCCACGACCGGCGGTTTTGGAGACCGCTGCTCTACCAACTGAGCTACACCCCTGTGCCAAAGGAAATTATAGATGATTATGGCATATGAGCGCAAGATATAGCGGAAGCGTTATTTATGTTATACTGGATCAGTCATGCCTGAAAATGACACCATCATCTCCAGAGCCAAGGTCAAAGACGCCGCCGAAATATTAAAACTCCAGAAAACAGCTTACTTAAGTGAGGCGGCGCTTTATAACGACTATACGATACCCCCTTTGGTTCAGACCTTGGCCGAAACCTGTGAGGATTTTGAAAACTATATCATCCTTAAAGCCGTCAGTGATGGCATAATCATCGGGTCGGTGCGGGGTCAGCTGACGGAAGATAATTCTTGTTATATCGGGCGGCTGATGGTCCACCCCGATTACCAAAAGCGCGGCCTCGGTTCGCGGCTGATGCAGGCAATACAGGAAGAATTTAAACAGGCTAGCCGATATATTTTAGCCGCCGGTCAACGCAGCGAGGATAATATCAAGCTATATCAAAAACTTGGTTTTAAACAACACAGCACCGAGCGCATGAACGACAAAGTCGTTATCGTTCACATGGAAAAGCGGAACAAATAAAAGCTAACCCCCTTTACCCTCCCCCCAATTTTATGTTATACTAAACGAAACATCCGTAAAGGAGCTTAACTTTGAACCTTTAAGCCAGTCCCGTGAGGCCGGCAAGGGGAAACAAGCCGATAATCGTACCTCGAACCTCTTGCCGAAGAAAGCAAGAGGTTTTTTTATGTCTGAAAAAATCGTTATGACCGCAGAGGATATCCGCCGCACCGTCGCCCGCATCGCCCACGAAATTATCGAGCATAATAAGGATATTGAACAGCTGCTGCTGGTGGGACTGCATACCCGCGGCGTGCCGCTGGCAAAACGCCTGGCAGAAAACATCGAGCTTTACGAAAAATCCAAACCAACCGTCGGGTCGCTGGACTTCAGCCTCTATCGCGACGATATTGATAATTCAATAGTCAAAAAAGTCCAGCGCACGGACGTCCCTGCCGATATCAGTAATAAATCCGTAGTGCTGGTTGATGATGTTCTTTATACCGGCCGCAGCGTCCGCGCCGCCTTGGACGCCCTTATCGACCTGGGTCGCCCCCGCTCCATCCAGCTGGCGGTGCTCATCGACCGGGGACATCGCGAGATGCCGATACGCGCCGACTATGTCGGCAAAAATATCCCCTCCGCCCGCCATGAAGAAATCCAGGTACATCTAACCGAAACGGATGGACGCGACGAGGTGGCAATCGTCAACCTTAACAATGTTAAAATAGAGGTCCCGGCAAAAATGGGGAAGGAGAAGCTGCCATGAATCTAAAAAATAGACATCTGGTAACTATCGATGACCTCTCCAACGGCGAAATGCTCGGGTTGTTTTCGCTGGCTAATGAGATGTCCGACAAAATGTCCGAACAGATTGATGTATGCCGCGGTAAAATAATGGCCAGCCTCTTCTTCGAACCAAGCACCCGAACGAGACTATCCTTCGAAGCCGCCATGCACCGTCTCGGCGGCAGTGTGATTACCGCCTCGGACGTCGGCGCCAGTTCGCTGGCAAAGGGCGAAAGCATTTCGGACACCGCCCGCATCATCGGCAGCTACGCGGATATCGTCGTCATCCGCCATCCCTGGGAGGGGGCGGCTAAAGTTGTGGCGGATTATGCCGGCATCCCGGTCATTAACGCCGGCGACGGCGGCCACCAGCATCCCACCCAAACCCTCCTCGACCTCTATACAATTATCCGGGAACGCCAGAATATCAAAGGATTAAAAATAGCCCTCTGGGGCGATTTGAAATATGGCCGCACCACCCACTCCCTGATTTTCGCCCTCGCCAGGTTCGGGGCGGATATCCTGTTCTGTCCCAGTCCGGGACTGGAAGTGCCGGCGCACGTTATTGAAAAATTGGTGACCGAATACGGCGGTGAAGTGGTAAGTTTAAAAAACGCCGCCGGTGCCGTGGATGTTAATCACTTCGCCATTGACGCCATCTATACCACGCCGAACAGCCCTCACCAGCTGGCGATGATGCCGGACCTAGGCATGGAGGTCGAACTAAAGGGTGGTGTGGATGCGCTTTACGTTACCCGCCCACAAAAGGAAAGGTTCACCGAAAAAGAACGGGGCCAAAACATTGAGTCTATCCCGGTGGATAAAAAACTCCTGCAGGATAAAGTCTTTAAGAAAACAATAGTCATGCACCCTCTGCCCCGCGTTAATGAGCTGTCTTATGAAATTGACGCCGATAAGCGGAGCATGTATTTTAAGCAGGCGGCCGGTGGTGTGCCGGTGAGGATGGCTTTACTCGCGGCTCTCCTCGGCGCTAAAGAAATAGATGTGCCGGATGTAGAATCTCCTTCTCCCCCGGTTTACCAGCTCTACCAGCAGGAGCCGCGCCCCACCTGCCCTAACCCCCGGTGCGTTTCCATCCAACCGACGGAAACGAAGTACTTGAAACCAGAATATAAAATAGTGAATACCAGCCCGTTAACGTTACGCTGCGTCTACTGCGAACATGGCTTCGAGCCGAAGTTCGTGGCGAGCACCGACTGGCATGAGCATAAGCTGGACACGAAAAAATACCACAGCGCCGATAGCCACTGGGCGAAATTTATCCACCCGGAAAACCTGATTGTCTTTAACTCGGAAGAAGAAGCCCAGTCGTTTGGCTTTAAGCCCGACCACCTAATTGAAGGCAACCAGTAAACAAAAGCGGGGTGTCGAAGAGGGGCGTCAGCCCCTCTTAAGAAAACATCTCCCTCTCAAACAAATAAAGGTCGGGATTGAACGTAGTTGAGTTTGAGAGGGGCAGGGGTGAGTATAGAAAATGTATTTATATTGTGGAGTTAAATAATCATGCCTGATTCGCTACTCATCCGCGGCGGACGCGTTATTGACCCGTCGCAAGAAATCGATAAGACCGCCGACCTTTTGATTAAAGATGGGAAAATCCAATGGCTGGGCGAAGGTAAGCCGCCAGAGGATGATTACACTGTACTTAATGCCGCGGGCTTAATCGTCTGTCCGGGGTTTATTGACCTGCATTGCCACTTGCGCCAGCCCGGTTACGAAGCGAAGGAGACTATTGCCTCCGGCACCTGGGCGGCAGCGCGGGGCGGCTTTACCACCGTCTGCTGTATGCCCAACACCAACCCGCCGCTGGATAACGGCGATATGCTGAATTATGTTCGCACCGTCACGGCGCAGGAGGGCATTATTCGGGTCTTTCCTATCGGCTGTGTATCCGTCGGCCGCAAGGGGGAAGAGCTCGCCGACCTTAATGAGCTGGAGATGAACGGGGCGGTGGCTTTCAGCGACGATGGCTCGCCGGTGAGTCGTCCGGAAATTATGCGCCGCGCCTTGGAATACAGCCGCGACTTTAAACGTCCCATCATCGACCACTGCGAAGATTTATCACTCGCTAAAGATGGACAGGTAAATGAAGGGGTCGTTTCTTTAGAAATGGGACTGCGCGGTATACCGGCTAAAGCTGAAGAGGCAATGGTTAAAAGAGATTTAGACCTGGCGAAAGAAACCGGCGGGCATATACACATCGCCCACGTTAGTACCGCCGGCTCGGTCGACCTCATCCGTGCGGCTAAAGAGGACGGCGTGCACGTTACCGCGGAAGTTACGCCCCACCACCTCACCCTGACCGAGGAGGACGTTATAAAATACGGCACGCTGGCAAAGGTCAACCCGCCGTTGAGGACCAAAAAAGATACCATCGCTCTGCTGCGGGCTTTAAACGACAGCGTTATTGATATCGTGGCTACCGACCACGCGCCGCACACCAAAGCCGATAAAGATTGCATCTTTAATAAAGCCGCCTTCGGCATCAGCGGCTTTGAGACAGCTTTAGGGTCTTTAGTGAGCCTTATCCTGAAAAGCGAGTTATCTTTAAACAACATGATTGCGGCGCTAACGATGGGTCCGGCACGGGTGCTGGGTTACGCTAAACTCGGCACCTTAGAAATCGGCGCGCCGGCGGACGTTTGCATCTTTGACCTACACAAAGAGTGGACGGTGGACGTCGAGAAATTCGCTTCCAAGGGCAACAACACCCCGCTTAACGGCCAAACGCTTAAGGGTAAAGTGATGTCCACTATTTATATGGGCAAGCCGGTTTATTTGGACGAGGGGATTAAGGTGGAGTAAAATTAAAATCCTATGTTACCTTATAACAGAAAATTAGCGCAGCCTTCCCGCGAGCTTAGAAAGAACATGACGGCGGCTGAACGGTTCTTGTGGTCAAAGATAAGAGGAAAGCAAATAAAGGGGTGCTGGTTTTATAGCCAAAAACCTGTTGGAGAATATATAGCGGACTTCTATTGTCCCAGAGCAAAATTGGTTATTGAAGTGGATGGCGGACAACATTATAATGATGAAAACATAGAATATGATAAAGTGAGAAATCAATATATGGCGGGTCTTGGTTTAAAGGTGTTAAGGTTTACCAACACTGAAGTCCTGACAAATATTGACGGGGTCATCGAGGTGATTGAAAGGCATATGTTGGTATAATTCTCCCTTAATCCCTCCTTACTAAGGAGGGAGACAAATTGAAAATTCACGATGATACACTAAAATAGCACAATCATCCTCTCCCCTTCATAAGGGGAGAGTTAGAGAGGGAATTAACCGGGGTGAGGTAAAAAAAGATGGATAAGAAAGAAGCAATTGAACTAGTACTTGAAGAGTACTTTCCACAAATAAACAAATACTTGGGAAAATTAGTTGAACAAGAGCTTGAATTAAACGATTACGCTAATGGGCTACTAGTATCTCATTTACTTAAAGCTAACTTAAAATTACCATCACTAGAAAAAAAGGGTGACTATCTAGAAAATGATTATAATGATGAAGAGTTTTATGATGAAGACTATTTAGACGAAGTATATTCATCAAAGGGCTTTAAACTAGATTCAGGATTGTATTATTTAAACAAAACGCTTGATTACGGTGACCAAAATTGTGAGGGTTTTGATTATATTTTTAAAAATACCAGTGGGAAAAAACCCCAAGAACTTGAAAAATTAACATTCGCAATATTGACACAAGTAAAGGCATATGAATTTTTATCTAAAGTAGGTTTTGAAAATATTACTAAGGTTGATCGTTGGAAGAACGAATTAAAAGTCGATTTCGTAGCCTATAAACCACGTAAATATTTTATACTAATTGCGACTCAGCTTTATTCGGGGAAATATATAGAAGAACATCCATATGAATACGATGATAGTTCTAAAACACGTTTATTAACAAATGATATTTCATATGCTGTTGAGCAAAAATATCCACAAATAGCAAAATATTGCCAAACTAATATTGGAGAACATGTTGGTATTTTGTTTCTTTCGACTAGCCGGGATTACTTCGGAAATAAACAATTGGAGAATTCGGTTTATGGACTTAATACAAACAAACTAAATACAATTTTAAATAAAGAATTTGTACGTAGACAACAAGAAGGAGATAAATATAGATTCCTAAATCATTTAGTTGTAACGACTGGTAGAAATATACGGAAAGCTGTTATATATCCAAGTATAAAAATGAGGTAGTGATTACCTTAAAAATCGCCGTCTATTTTTTGGTTCATTTTTTTCACACCATAGGAGTAATCATGCACCAACTCAAATCTAAGATAGTATCCGCTGTAGAAGTCGCTAAAGATATTTACCTTTTCCGACTGGAGGCGCCGGAGATTGCTAAAGCCGCCAGGCCCGGGCAGTTCGTTATGGTCCGCTGTGATAAAGAGACTATTCTGCCCCGCCCCTTCAGCGTCCACAGCGTTGAGGGTAACGAAATTTCTTTACTCATCAGCGTGGTGGGTAAAGGCACGGGGTGGCTTTCCAAAAAGAAAAAGGGCGATGTGCTGGATATCTTCGGTCCGCTGGGCAATGGCTTTACCGTAAACGCCAAGTCACAGAATCTTTTACTGGTGGCGGGAGGGATGGGCATTGCGCCCCTGCGTTTTTTAGCAGAGTATGCGGCGGCTTTAGGCAAAAAAGTAACCTTTATTAACGGGGCGCAGTCTAAAGATTGCCTTGTCTCGGTCAACCCGCCCCAGTCCTTATATAATAAAGGTATGCTGCCTGCCAGCTTTCAGTGTATTAACGCTACCGACGACGGCAGCGAGGGCTTTAAGGGATTTGCCACCCAGCTTATTCCCCACTATCTTAAAAACATCGACCAGGTATTTGCCTGCGGCCCCGCGGCGATGTACCAAACGATGGCGCGGATGCCGGAGCTCAAAAGCAAAGACGTCCAGCTTTCTTTAGAGCAGGTGATGGGGTGCGGGGTGGGGGTATGTTACGGCTGCACCATCAAAACGAAAAACGGTTTGAAGCAGGTCTGTAAAGATGGGCCGGTCTTCAACATGGACGAAGTGGAATTGTAAATATCACTGGATCCCGACTTTCGTCGGGATGGTTTCGTTGACTATAATCGTACTTAAGACCTATAATTAAAAAGGATATAAATCACACAAAGAGGTGATAAGTTATGGCTAATACGATAGGCAAGAGATATCGCTGCACCAAGTGCGGCGCCGAAGTGATTATCACCAAGGGCGGCACGGGCACCATTATATGTTGCGGCCAGCCCATGGAAATCAAACAATAAAACCGTTTGCAGGAGGTTTATAATAGCAAGCCAATTGGGAAAAAGATATCGCTGTGCGAAATGTGGTACCGAGGCGCTCTGCACCAAAGCCGGCGAGGGAAAACTTGTCTGCTGCGGTGAAGAGATGAAAGTGCAGGAAGCTAAACCGATTCCTTCCTCGGATTAATATTTTAGTCAGCCAAACAAGAGATGTACCGGATGCCTGGATTCAGGGCCGGTACATCTTTTTTATATCTGTCAGTTTTTTTATTCGCCTTCTTTAGATTTTGAAGATTTAGGTTTAGCCGCCATTTGATTTAGCTTCTTCAGCAACCGTGACTTATGTTGCGCCGCGTTATTAGCGTGGATTATATTTTTCTCCGCCGCTTTATCTAGCGCACTGACGGCTGTTGCTACGGCGGTCCGTGCCGCTTCAACGTCGCCGGCGGCGATGAACTGTTCCGCCCGGGCGACATCCGTCTTAACTTTACTGCGGGCAGATGTATTTCGTGTCTGCCTCTTGCCAGAGGCGCGCACTGCTTTTTGTGCCGATTTGTTAGCCAAGATTTACCTCCACTTATTTTTTACTCGAGCCGATATCTTTAGCCTTTTTGTGAACGACCTTGGTATCAGCGGAACTCTGCTTGCTCATGTCTTCGCCAATGCGGGTAACGCTCATCACTCCCTTGACGCCGTCCAGCTTTTTTAAAATTTCGCTCAACTGCGCCAGACCCTTGGTCTGTAAGGTTAAAAACATCGTGACCCGCTGATGGGTGCCGTTGGTAAGGTTCATCGAGGTGATATTAACTCTATCTTCTGCAACCAGAGTACTAATATCACGCATCAAGCCCACCCTATCCCAGGCATCTAACTGAATCTTCACCGGATAAAGCAGGTCACTCTGTCCCCATTGTACAGTAATCAGCCGTTCTTTTTCATCTTCATTGATAATGTTATGGCAGTCCTGCCGGTGGATGGAGACTCCGCGGCTGCGGGTAATGTAGCCGATAATCTTATCGCCGGGGACAGGATTGCAGCACTGCGCGATGCTGGTCATCAGGTCGCCAACACCCAGCACCTCTACGCCCGAAGGCGCAGTCTTAGGAGGAGCAGCGTGTTCGGTAACCTGTTCCGGCTTTTCTTCCTCAGCCGCCAGCGTTAAAACAATCTGATGAGCGGTGATGTTCCCGTTGCCCACCGCCGCAATAAAGTCGTCCAGATTTTTATAACCGAAAATTTCCGCCAGTACGTGGCGCTCCGTCTGGATGCCGAGGCGGCGCAGTTCTTTATCCAGTATCTGTTTACCGCGCTCAATGCTCTCTGCTTTTTCACGCTTATTAAACCACTGGCGGATTTTATTGCGGGCATGCGTCGTATGGACAAAACCCAAACTGGCATTCAGCCAGTCCAGGCTGGGACCCCGCGGCGCTTTAGAGGAGACGATTTCAATAACATCGCCGTTTTTCAACTGATAGTTCAAAGGCACGAGTTTGCCGTTGATTTTTGCGCCGATACAGCGATGCCCCAAATCTGTATGCACGCGGTAAGCAAAATCCAGGGGGGTAGAGCCTTTGGGAAGGTCTTTAATTTCTCCGCGGGGAGTATAAACAAAAACCTGGTCGATAAAGATATCCGTCTTAACCGATTCCAGGAATTCGTCGGCGCCCGGCAGTTCGCGATGCCACTCAATAAGCTGTCGCAGCCAGCCGATTCTGTCTTCGTACTCCAGGTCTTGTTTGCCGCCCTCTTTGTAGCGCCAGTGGGACGCTACGCCATATTCGGCGGTGCGGTGCATTTCACGGGTGCGTATTTGCACTTCCAGTGGAGAAGTGCCGAAACACATGACTGCCGTATGCAGCGCCTGGTAGCCGTTAGGTTTGGGGTTGGCAATATAATCATCGAACGTGCCGGTTAAAGGATGCCAGAGACTATGAATAATACCGACAGCGGCGTAACAGTCCTGTTCGCTTTCCACGAGAATTCTTAAAGCCAGCAGGTCGTATATCTCATCAAAGTGTTTGCCGAGCGCCGCATATTTTTCCATTTTCTGGTGGATGCTGTAAATATGTTTGGGTCGTCCGAATATATCCGCCGTAATGCCGGCTTTATCCAGCTCTTTCTTGATAATTTTGATGGCCCGGTTAATGAATTTTTCCCGCTCGGTGCGTTTTACATCTATCAGGCGGGCGATGCGCTGATATTCCTGCGGCTGTAAATACCTGTAGGCCAGGTCTTCCAGCTGCCACTTTAGTTCCCAGATGCCCAGGCGGTGCGCCAGCGGCGCAAATATCTCCAGAGTTTCCTGGGCGTTTTTCTGCTGGCGTTCTTTAGAGAGGGCATCCAGTGTGCGCATGTTATGGAGTCGGTCTGCCAACTTTATAAAAACGACGCGCACGTCTTCCGCCATAGCGACCAGCATTTTCCGCAGGTTCTCCGCCTGCGTCGCGTTGGCAACGATACCGGTAGTCGCCAGGGGAACTTTACCAAGTTTGGTAACGCCATCCACCAGTTTGGCTATCTCCGGACCAAACTTCGCCTTGATATCTTCGATGGATAATCCGGTATCTTCAGGAATATCATGCATTAAGGCCGCCGCCAGAGAATCGCCATCAAGTTGCAGTTCCGCTAGAATATAAGCCGTCTGAAGGGGATGCTCCATAAACGGGTCGCCGGAAAGACGCACCTGCCCCTGATGTTTTTCCGCGGCGAACTTATATGCCTCTTCCAGCACCGGCAGTTTTTCCGGCGGGAGGTATTCCCTGGCTTTTTCCAGCAGTCTGTTAAACTCCATATTTCCCCACCCGTTACTTACCTATATTATATATCAAGCAGGCGAGGGAGAGAAAAACACTAATTGCAAAACTCCTCCCGACACTTTATTCTTGCCCAAAGAAAAAGTATAATAATGTGAGTCTTGGCAGATTGGCGAAAAGGAGCATTAACTTGTATCAGGCACCACGCGGCACTATTGATATCCTCCCGGAAGACCAGCCCTACTGGCGCTTTGTAGAAAAAGTCATCACCGAGGTAACGCGTCTTTATAGTTATCAGCGCATTGATACCCCGATTTTTGAAGACACTGGTCTTTTCCGCCGGGCCGGTGAATATACCGATATCGTCCAGAAGGAGATGTATACCTTCGATGACCGCGGCGGCAACAGCCTGACGTTGAAACCGGAGGGCACCCCGGCCGTCTGCCGCGCCTACCTCCAGCACGGTATGCAGAATCTCCCGCAGCCGGTCAAGCTTTATTACATCTCGCCCATTT
>Ga0184636_1000035_pt1 | contig 31441 bp, 30 predicted proteins | sample PLM3_60_b2_FD_133164 | JGI IMG/M metagenome (GOLD analysis project Ga0184636, IMG submission 133164) | Groundwater sediment microbial communities from an aquifer in East River, Colorado, USA - PLM4_90_b2 | ecosystem: Environmental > Terrestrial > Soil > Riparian zone | place: USA: East River... | reverse complement strand
GAAAAGCCCTGCTGCCTTTGCATCAATAAGTCAGTGAAACGGCGAATAAAACATAGAAGAATCCTGAGGGATAAATAGCAGGATGCTGATTGTAAGCATCGACATGCAGGGCAATGGCAATTTAATAATTTTCAAAAGCGCGGTACATATTTTTTTATTTTCAAACTCCGTAACAAATATTCCTGGCAATGACATTTCCCAGTGCGTAGGTCAGTATTCAGGCAATTGCAGATCGTAGTGGTCCGGACTATTTGATGTACGAAATTTTACTAAGAAAAAATGCGTTTTATCTATGACAGTAAGTGTTTATTATTATTGTTATCAGGATTTTTCGAATGAACTAAATAAATTTTTTCTTAATGGGGCAAATCCATAAAAAAAAATTACTATATTCCTGTTCTATTCCATCCGAACCTATTTAAAAAACCAAGCCCGAACCTATTATGGAATACTTTTTACAACGCCTCAATCATCTAAATGGAAAACTAAGATCATTTGATCTATTAAGAATTCCAGAAGTCTTCTGGCAAAAAAATCTTCAATTTCTTAAGGCTATAAGGGCCATTGGCGCTAATGCAACTTTAGATGAGTACGAAAAAAGAAAACTTGGAATTTTTAACCAACTTAATTTTTTTCAGCTTATAACCGGCATACTTGTCCCTGCTGTTTCTCTTATTTATACTACAAAGTTTCCTCAACAGGCCTGGATCGTTGCCAGTCTGCCGGCATTTATCAGCCTGCTGGTTTTAGTGCTGAATGCTCATCACAAATATGAGGCGGCCCTGCTTTCTTATTTTATTTTTTACCCCGTATTTACCTGTGTGATCTATATAAATGGATTGAGTCTTGGAATTGAATTATCATTTATTTTATACGGAATTCTTTCTGTTTTCTTTTTGCAGGAGATCGGTTATATGCTTTTTTCAGTGGGTCTTTCGATGGTCAGCTATTTTATGCTGTCCATTTCCTGGAAAGATTACCCGTATCAATTGGAATTAATAAATCCCGCTGCATATATTTTTAATCATGTGTTGGGCATCATTTATATTTTCTATGGATTATATCTTGTCAAACGGGATACTGCACATTACCAGTTCAGCATATTAAGTAAAAACAGGCGATTGCACAAGAGTAACATAGAGATCGAAAAACAAAAAAAAGAAATTTCGGAAAAGGCAATATTGTTAGAGAAACAGGCAGCCGCTCTTCACGAACTGAATGGGGTAAAAAATAAATTGTTTTCCATTATTTCACATGATCTCAAAGCCCCGTTGTATGCGATCAGGAATTTATTCCGCCATGCGCAACGATCTGATCTTTCTGCTGATGAGATAAAAGAAATGATACCTGATGTAATAAATGACCTGGATTCTACTACGACCCTGATGGAAAATTTATTGCAGTGGGCAAAATGCCAGATGCAATCCAATGCAATAAGACCGCAAAAACTTAATATAAGTGATTTGGTAAATCAAGTATCACAACTTTTACATTTACAAATTGAAGCCAAACAAATACAACTTGAAAAGAAAACCGAGCTGCCGGCATATACCTGGGCTGATAAGGATATGGTGAACCTCATATTAAGAAACCTGCTATCCAATGCTATTAAATTCACACCATCCGGAGGCCGGATTGTTATTGGTACATACGAATCCTCATCCTGTGTTGAAGTATATGTACAGGATTCGGGAAGGGGTATCAGCAAAGAGGAAATGAAAAAGATCAATAAAAATAATTTTTATTCAACGAATGGTACGAACAGTGAAGGCGGTACAGGACTTGGCCTAATGCTTTGCAGAGAATTTTTATCAAAAAACGAAGGCCGCATGATGATCGAGAGTCAACCGGGCCAGGGTAGTACTTTTTCTTTTACATTGCCATTAGCTAGCGATTACTATCCATCCAAAATAAAGGCGAAGTAAGAAACTCCGCCTTATGAAAATCAATAAGGTTATTACGCAATCTCGATTTTTCTGGGGGGCTTTTGCTTAGCCTCTTCTTTTTTGGGAATGGTCAGGTGAAGTACTCCATCCCTGTAGTGAGCTTTTATCTTATCTGCATCTACCACTTCTTTGGGTAAATTAAAGTTCCGCTGAAATGACTGGTAACTGAATTCACGGCGACTGTATTTCTCATCTTCTTTGTTTTCTTCATGCTCTTCTGTTTTTTCTGAGGAAATGGTTAGCATATTGCCATCCAGTTCAACTTTAAAATCGTCTTTCTTCATACCTGGTGCTGCCATTTCTACTTCAAAATTGTCTTTGTTTTCTTTAATATTAACGGCTGGCATGGTTGTACCTGAGTCTGAAAAATTCGACAGGCCCCAGTCCCTGTTTTAAAAATCGTCGTCCCAAAAACGACTGAAGGAAGGGAGATTCCTGTTCCTCTTAATGATTGACATAAAGACCTCCTTTTGTTGGGTTAAAAATTTTTTTTAAAGCATAGGGTAAGCGATTTGCAGCAAGCACAGTGCCATGCCGACAATCAATTTTTTCTTTATTCATAAAATATTGATTAATGAAGGAAAACTATTTGGAATAAAAAGCATGCTTTTATTCCATAATCCAATTGCTGAAATTTTTGCAGTTTCTGTGTAAAGAAATAAAAAGTGGTCTAAATAAAGTCTCCGGGTTCTTGCATTCGAATATTGCCGGCAGAATTTTTTATTTCAGATTTATGAATTATATGAATCAAATTCATTCAGAAAGAAATATATTTTGTAAGAAGCTATTATATTTTTTAGCATTATTCAATTATTTCAATGTATATTTTTTACCTTTTAGGAAGAAATAAATGTTTTTAGAACGATAATTGGAAATGGTAAGTTAGGAGCAGAGCATGGGTGAATGCATTTTGCAATTAGACGGAAGGAAATGTTTGTATGGTCTGAAAATAATAAGGTTGCTGGCGATACCACCAGCAACCCATGGAAAGCCTTTTTACCCGATCTTTTTTACATTAACGGCATTCATCCCCTTTTTACCTTCCTGCAGATCAAATTCTACTTTATCGCCTTCGGTAATTTGATCGATCAACCCGCTTGAGTGTACAAAAGTTTCTTTGTTGGAATCATCATGTTTGATAAAACCGAAACCTTTTTCGGCATTGAAAAATTTTACAGTGCCTTGATTTTTTGTGTTCATGATTATTGTATTGGTAATAAAATATTCTAAAGGTAATGTTTAACCGGCAGATGGATAAAGAACATTAGAAAATTTGTAAACCATAAAGATTGAATTTATTTCACCGCCTCGGGTGTTTTTGCGTTAAAATGCGATTGTTGGGGGAAATTTCTTTTGCCCGTACATAAATGTGGAATACATTCTTGTTACCTGTGGCTCTTTTATCAATTTCAAATCCGGGAATATTTTTAATCAGGTCTATCAGTTTTTTATAGCCATAATTCCTCGGATCAAAATCAGGTTGTTTTTTTAGTATCAGGTTACCCAGTACCCCTAAAAATACCCAGCCGTCTTCTTCTGCAATGTCATTAATGCTGTCTGCGATCAGTTTTATTAATCCTTTATCTATTGTTGACACTGTGGGTACAGTTGCTTTAGCTGTAGATCGTATAGTGGCTGTTTTAACAGGTACAGGTTTTACTTCTCCTTTTAAAATTTCCACATAAATGAATTTATTGCAGGAAGCAATAAATGCCGGCGGCGTTTTCTTTTCTCCGATGCCAAAAACTTTCATACCTGCCTCGCGAAGTCGCGTTGCCAACCTTGTAAAATCACTATCGCTGGAGACTATACAAAACCCATCTACACGACCAGTATAAAGAATATCCATGGCATCAATGATCAGTGCAGAATCAGAGGAATTTTTGCCTGTGGTATAACTATATTGTTGTACGGGCGAAATGGCATTTTCAAGCAATACAGTTTTCCAGCCAACCAGAGTAGGTTTTGTCCAGTCACCGTAAATACGCTTAAATGTCGGAGTTCCGTATTTAGCTATCTCTTCCATCATGCCTTTTATGTTGGAATAGGAAATATTATCGGCATCGATCAAAACGGCAAGGCGAAGGTCTTTGGGAGTGTCCATAAAATTGTACTTATTCCAAATGTATGCTCATTATACGATCTGTAAATGAAAGCAGAAATCTTTATTTGCCGCTAAAGAATTCAACAGGAATTTTCATATTTGCAGCATATTAAATTTTATAATTGTCATTCAGTTATGAAAACCAAACTACTGCCCTGCTTATTAATAGCTTTTTGTCTCTGCAGCTGCTATCGTCAGGCATATTTTGTAAGCCCCCTTAACGGAATAAGTAACCCTTATACGACTATTCCTTTGCAATCTGATTCCGTAAAGTCAGCTTTTTATATAAATAACACTGTTTCAGTTGGAAGCGCAAATGACCAGGGAAGAGATAATATTTTTGCTTTTCAAACCCGTCTTTCTCAAAGTTTTAATTTCAAAGGTTTACAGGCTTATTATGGAGTCGGGCTTTATTTGGGCAACTATACATTAAAACCATATGACAGTCTCAACAGCAGCAGCACGATCAACTACCATATATTGAACCAATATGCAGGAAGTAAATTTTTTGGTGCGGCAGGTTTTAATGCCGGCATAAATGCGGTTGTGCCATTTGATCGTGGGGGAGAGTGGCGGGTTGTTGGCTTTGAAACATTCCTGAACCAGGAATTCGGGGATTACCTGCAATTCAGGCAACATTTACCGGATTCCGCGGCCACCTACATTGCAAGAAAGGCTTTTTTTGCTACACTGGATGTTTATACAGAGTTGGTGGATAAAACAAAAACAGGTTCCATGAGTTTTAAAATGGGAGTCGGGACAGCGCTGGGAAGAGATTATCATTCAAATATCCGCAACTCGTATGAATTTTTTACAGCTGACATACCAGGTTACTACTATACAAATTTTACTTTCCAGGCCACAGTAAAAAAATGGACAGCATATGGCCAATTATGTTTTGCCACCAAGGCCACAAATGCATTATTCGGATTTAATTACAGGTTGGGAAAATAATTTTTACGAAAAATCAGTTTATTGACTTCTGCCTCCCTTACCCTGATTCATATTAAGCTTCCTGCTCCGCATAACTACTGGTCGGTTCGCAAACACAAATTAAATTTCTGTCACCCACCGTATTATTCACTCTTGCTACAGAAGGCCAGAACTTATTTTGTTTTACATACTCTAATGGGAATGCGGCCTGCTCTCTTGAGTAAACATGTTTCCATTCATCGGCTGTAAGCATAAACTGTGTATGAGGAGAATTTTTTAATGCATTATCTTTTGTATCTGCCTTACCTTCTTCAATCTGTTTTATTTCTTCACGTATGCCGAGCAGGGCTTCACAAAAACGATCAAGTTCTGCTTTGTCTTCACTTTCAGTGGGTTCTATCATAAACGTTCCCGGTACAGGAAAGCTCATAGTTGGTGCATGAAAACCATAATCAATTAATCGCTTGGCTATATCTTCCGCTTCAATACCGGCGGAATTTTTAAATGGCCGCAGGTCAACAATAAATTCATGTGCACAGGTTCCATTGTGACCTGTATATAAAATATCAAAATCTTTTTCCAGTCTTGCCTTCATATAATTTGCATTCAGAATGGCATACTCGGTTGCATTCTTCACTCCTTCAGCACCAAGCATGCGGATATAAGCATAGCTGATAAGAAGAATGGAAGCAGATCCATAAGGAGCAGCAGAAACAGCTCCAAATGCGTCTGACCGCTCTGAGCGGCCTGACGTATAGTGACCCGGTAAATACGGTGCGAGATGTTTTCTCACACAGATAGGTCCCATACCAGGACCACCACCGCCATGCGGAATGGAAAATGTTTTATGCAGATTCAAATGGCAAACATCAGCACCGATAGCAGCAGGAGTCGTCAAACCCACCTGTGCATTCATATTTGCTCCATCCATGTAAACTTGCCCGCCATGCTGATGCACGATGTCGCAAATTTCTTTTATATCTTCTTCAAAAATTCCATAGGTGCTCGGATAAGTGATCATCGTACCGGCAAGATTTGAACTATGTTGTTCTGCTTTTGTCTTAAAATCGGCTACATCGATGTACCCATTCTCCAATGCTTTAACCACAACTACTTTCATTCCCGCCATTACCGCTGAGGCAGGATTAGTTCCATGCGCCGAAACAGGGATAAGAATTACATTACGATGATTATCTCCATTTGACAAATGATAATTACGGATAGTAAGCAATCCGGCAAATTCACCCTGTGCTCCACTATTGGGTTGTAAACTGCAGGCATCAAAGCCTGTGATAGTGTTTAAGTATTGCGAAAGTTCATCTGCAATTTGCTTATAACCTTCTGTCTGGTCAGCCGGGAGAAAAGGATGCATGCGGCTCCAGTGCATCCATGTCAAAGGAATCATTTCGCTGGCAGCATTCAATTTCATAGTACAACTTCCAAGAGAGATCATGGAAGTGTTCAGGGCAAGGTCTTTATTCTCCAGTTGTTTAATGTAACGCATCATTTGCGTTTCACTGTGATGCGTATTGAAAACGGGATGCGTTAAAAATGATGAAGTACGTGTAAGTGAAGAAGGAATATGATTTAATGTGCCGTCTTCTTCCAATGTAAAACCAACGGGATCTTTATCGTTCTCAAAACAATTAATAAGATCGAAGAGATCATTCAATCTAACTGTTTCATCCAAAGAAATACCAATGTGGTTGTTATCAATATAACGAAGATTGATTTGCTGACGTTCTGCTTTTTGTTTGAATGATTTAATATCAGTCACCTTCACAGTAATCGTGTCAAAAAAACTGCCAGAGACTAATTCAAAACCACGTTGTTCAATTTCTTCAGCCACAGTTTGTGTGAGCAGGGCCACACGTTTTGCAATATTTTTTAATCCTTCGGGACCATGGTAGACAGCGTACATAGCAGCTATATTGGCCAGCAACGCCTGGGCTGTGCAAATATTCGAAGTAGCTTTTTCTCTTTTTATATGTTGCTCTCTTGTTTGCAAGGCCATTCGTAAGGCGCGATTGTTTTGAGCATCTATACTTACACCAATAATGCGACCGGGCATGGCTCTTTTGAAATCATCCCTCGCAGAGAAAAAAGCGGCGTGAGGCCCCCCATAACCAAGAGGAACACCAAAGCGTTGTGCAGAGCCGACGGCTACATCGGCTCCGAGTTCACCGGGAGGAGTAACCAGGGTTAATGCAAGAAGGTCAGTCGCCATAGCAACATAACCACCTGCATTGTGAACTGAATCAATAAAATGGCGATAATCTTCAATTGATCCAAGATTGTTTGGATATTGTATAATGGCACCAAAAAACTTGTTATCGATACCGGTGGTTTTATAGTCTCCAAAAACAATTTCAATTCCAAGCGGAGCTGCTCTTGTTATTAGTACATCTTTTGTTTGGGGGAAAACCTGGTTGTCAACAAAAAACTTCAGAGAGATTATTTTATCAGTTCTGTTGACATGGTGAAAGAACATGCTCATGGCTTCTGCTGCGGCCGTGGCTTCATCAAGCAATGAAGCATTTGCAATCGGCAAGGCAGTCAGATCACTTACGATGGTTTGAAAATTCAGGAGGCTTTCCAAACGTCCCTGTGATATCTCAGCCTGGTAAGGTGTATACTGTGTGTACCAGCCCGGGTTCTCAAAAACATTGCGAAGGATAACGCTGGGTGTAATGGTATCATAATAACCCTGCCCGATATATGTGCGAAAGGTTTTATTGCGAAGTGATATCTCTTTTAATGTGTCCAGCAGCTCTGCTTCGCTGATAGCTGCAGGCAGATTTAATTTTTCCCTGGTGCGAATGGAAGAAGGAATGGTCTTATTGATCAGTTCTTCAAGACTGCCTATACCAATTGTTTTCAGCATCTCTTTTTCCTGTCCGACGGTACCGATATGGCGGGGTACAAATTCATTGGATTGTTGTTCGAAAAGATTCATAGAAGTTAAAAGTAATAAATTGAAATACGTTTAGGCGGTGCAAAGTTAGGGGATGAAAACAAATATTCCGGGGTAGATGAGTATACCGGTTAACCCGGGAGCCATCCTTGAATTTACTTATACGGGTGCTCCCGGTCCTTTAATGAGAACAGTTCCCCCGGCATTCGAACAAACCAAAACTGCTATTATAGTTTACCCTAATCCTGTCAATAATTTACTTACTATTAATTCTAACGGGAACTTTATCCGGTATTACGAACTTATTTCAATTTGTGGTGGGATTATAGAACGTGCAAATATCACATCCACTGCGACGCATATATCTGTGAATAAGGAAAACCCGGGAATATATATATTCTCAAGCTTTATGGCAATAAAGGAGAATTGCTGGATGTAAAAAGATCACTATTGTGCATTAATTCTATGCACAATACTACGGAGATGTTATATTGTTGGCAGCTGATGATCTACTTGCTTCCAATTGACGAAGCTGATCACTGGTAAAGCTGCTGCCATCATGGCTCCATCCCGGCGGACCAAAGAGGTAGTGCCATTTTTGTTTCCATGTCAATCCTTTTTTCCGAAGGTCTTTCCCGATACTTGCCCACTCATGAAACACAATGTTCAATGTAGTTTCTTTATGCAATGGCCTGGTAAGGCCATATTTGATGGGCTGATATTCTCCGGCCGGCAACTCTGGCTGAAAACTGCCAAACATTTTGTCCCAGATGATGAGGAACATACCCATATTCTTATCTAAATATTTTGGATTGGAACCATGATGCACCCTGTGATGCGATGGGGTAACAAGAATATATTCAAGCCAACCCAGCTTTTTTATTTTTTCGGTATGAACAAGGATACCCCATATTTGTGTAGAAGCATAAATAAAAGCAATATCAATGGGCCGGAAACCACTAAGAGCTATCGGGATAAAATAGATAAAACGATACAGCGGCTCCATAACGGATGACCGAAAACCGACAGTAAGATTGAATTGAGAAGAAGAGTGATGTGTGACATGTGTAGCCCAGAATAACCGGCAAACATGATCAACCCTGTGCAACCAGTAATATATAAAATCTTCAAAAATTAATAAAGCGATCCAGTAAAGCCATGGATTCTGAATAGAGACTGCTATGCGATGATCATAAAAAAAAGAAAGGAAAATGCCAATGTAAATGATGCGGAACACCAGGTCAAGCCCGGCATTGAGAAGCATCAGGTAAATATTTTGCAGGGTGTCTTTCCAGGTATAACTTTTTTGTTTGTGCAGGTGGCCGAGCAAAAGTTCTATCCCTATTACAATAAGATAAAGGGGCGTAGTGATCAGAATAAGCAATTGTTCTCTTGGCGTTTCCATGGCTTGTGACAAAAATAACCGATTGCAGCGAAAATCAGAACTAACTTGCCAAGATTATAGGATGTAAGATTTGATTCTATGAATAAAGAGATTTTGAATAACTGGGAAAAGAAATCAGGGGAACGGCAAAAGCTCTACAAACAGTTTTTGCAAAAAGCTGATAAAAATAAAGTATTAAAACAACTGCCCGAACTTCATGAAGAGGCTTTCAGCAGAATTGATTGTCTGCAATGTGCCAACTGTTGTAAAAATTATTCTCCACGTTTTAAAACCCCTGATATCAAACGTATCAGCAAACACCTGAAGATGAAAGAGAGTGATTTTATTGAGACTTATTTAAAAGTGGATGAAGATGGGGATTTTGTCGCAAGATCAACTCCTTGTCCCTTTCTAGGAGCTGATAATTTCTGTAGTATTTATGAGAATCGTCCCTCCGATTGTCACCGCTTTCCATATACTGATGAAGATGTTTTTATCAAGCGGCAACAGCTCACTCTTAAAAATTCCAGCTTTTGCCCTATTACATACTATGTGCTGGAAAGATTAATCGATATTGTTGATAAATAATACGACAAAATGATTCTTTTTTAACCAAAATGTCGTATTTTCGAAAAGATTTTTTATTATGAAAAAGGCAATCAAAAAAAATAAATACAGGGGTGCTTCAAAAAATTTGCCTATTGCAGAAGAAGCTGCTGTTCATTATGAAACCATGCGTGCTATCCTGGGAGGCAACAAATCAATGCCAAAGGTAATTGCAGGGGAGCTTGATCTTATAAATCTTTCAAGGAACGGAGTTCGTAAATCGGCTCTTAAATCTTTAAGCGGATACCTTGGAATTACAATGGATAAAATGAGTAACATTCTTCATACTTCTCACCGAAACATTCAACGTAAGGATGATAATGAATTGTTAGATACTTATAAGTCTGAACAGGCTATTGAAGTGGCACAGGTAATAAGCAAGGGTCTTGAAATATTTGGCTCAACAGAAAACCTCCAACAGTGGCTTCATTCCAATATCATTGCATTGGGAGGTAAAAAACCTATTGATCTTTTAGATACTACTTTCGGTATACGGATGATCTATCGTGTGCTGGGTCGTTTAGAATATGGTGTGTACTCTTAATTTTCTGCCATGTTTTTGTATAGAGTATGCCGTAACAAATACATTGATGACCTGAGTGGGGCTGGTTCAAGAATACATGGCGGAAGATGGAATAATCCCGGTATACCAGCGGTTTATACTTCCGGCTCGAAATCCCTGGCGGTATTAGAATCACTTACAAATACTCCACCTGCTATTTTACAAAATGATTTTTCAATTCTTACACTTGAACTGACAGGCAAATTTGCTATTGATGAATTATTGATAAAACAGTTGCCTCGTAATTGGAACAAATATCCTGCCCCGGTTAACCTTGCTAAATTGGGTGATAAGTGGTTATTAAGGGCAAAAAGCCTGTTACTTAAAATCCCTTCGGTTGTGATACCCTCTGAATATAATTATGTTATTAACCCCCTGCATCCTGATATCAGAAAAGTAAAGATCATTGCTATAGAAAAGCTGGCGTTAGATAACCGCATCGCTGATCAATTGAAATAAATCTTTTTTCCTGATTTTTTTCAAAAAGAGGTTGACCAAATTCGTTTTTTATTTTGCGGTCAATTCTTCGTAAGCTGCCTGGAGCGGTCGTTGTATGCCATCTCCTTTCCATTGGGAGGCGCCGGGTATTTCCGTAGCTTTTAAGATATCGTCTTTCGTTTTTCCTGCTTTGATCTGGCTATCTACAAAATCCAGCACTTTACCAAGATAATCAGCAAAAGCATTCAGATCATCCGCAGTGCCTGTTACTTCGTATCCTTCTGCCGCATGACCAAAAATATAAATGGTATCAGAGCTGAATTGATCGACAGATTTTTTTAATACTGAGATCCAGCTTTTCATATTGGCTCCTGCATTTCTGTCCACAAACGGATGACGGCGATTGAAAACAAGATCACCCATGTGTACAATATTGGCTTGTTCAAAATGAATGATTGCATCACCATCTGTATGACCAGCGCCATGATAATACAGGGAGATCTTTTCTTTGGCGATTTTTTGATGAGAAGTATCGGTAAAAATTTGGTCGGGATATAATTGTTTATCCTCGGTTTTTTGACTGATGGCTACATTTTTCTGATTCTTCAGCGAATTTTCGTGTGCCAGTACATGGTCAACAATTTCTTTAAATGAAATATTACCTGCAGTATGATCGCCATGATGATGCGTATTGATCAGAAGTTTAACAGGCTTCTCAGTTCTTTTTTTCAATTCATCAATCAGGTGTTTTGACTGATCGGGAAATTGCGCATCCACTACAACAATTCCTTTTTTTGACAGGAGAAAAGCAATGGTACCGCCCCTCTCCGTAAAAATGCTGATGTCGTTACGCAGGGCTTTAATTTTCCATGGATCATCAACGATTGAAGCAAGAATTTTTTGTTGTCCCAACGTTAATGCTCCCAGTGTAAGAGCTGAATTTTGAATAAATGATCTACGGTTCATAAAACTAGTTTGTAGTTTATAGTTTATGGTTATTGTTTTGGCAACTAAACGCTGAATTGAATTATTTCAGTGCAAGAGTGCTGACCCTTCGGCTTCGCTCAGGGTAAACTCCACGAAAGTCAAATAGAATTACCGGCGCTGGTTACACAATTAATACTCTAATTTACGTAAACTCGGTGCTTTGAACCATGTAATAATTACAATCAGTAAGGTCATGCAGCCTCCGAATACAACAGAAGGTGTTACTCCCATAATTTTTGCAGCCATGCCACTTTCAAATTGACCCAGTTCATTACTTGAATTAATAAACATAGAATTTACTGACATAACACGGCCTCGTAACCCCAGAGGGGTTTTTAATTGCAAAATTGTTCCTCTTATGACAACACTTACCCCATCAAGCATGCCTGCGAACATTAAAGCGACAAATGAAAGCAGGAACCATTTTGATAATGCAAAAATGATGATGCAGGTTCCAAACCCCGCTACTGCAACGAATAATTTTCTTCCCTGTTTTTTTTGCAGCGGAACAATTGTAAGTAACACAACAATCATGATAGAACCTATGTCAGACGCCGCATTCAGCCAGCCAAAACCCTGCGGTCCGACCTTGAGAATATCTTTTGCATACACCGGTACCATAGCCACAGCACCGCCAAACAATACTGCAAAAAGATCAAGCGACATGGCGCCCAGGACTTCTTTAGTGCGGAATACAAATCGTAATCCCTCCTTTACACTTTCCCAGGTACGTTTTTCAGCGGTTGGTGCCAGTGCTTTTTGGGGCTTTAATTGTATAAGAATAATAAATGCAAAAACGATGAGGGCACAGATGGTTATCAATGTTCCTGAATTACCAACGGCTGCAATAAGAAAACCTCCCATGGCATGACCGGTAACTGAAGCTGTTAACCATGTACCCTGGCTCCATGTTGTAGCATTTTGTAAATGTTGTTTGGGTACAATATAAGCAAGTAACACAGTAAAAGTGGGGCCGGTAAAAGAACGGGTGATACCCGTGCAAAAAATCACAGTATAAATGCAAATGGCTATCCAGTGATTGCTTAAATGTTCTTTTACAATATTGGTAGAAAAAAATAAAAGAACAGATGCACAAAAGAAATAAAAGAAAACTCCTTTCAATATAAGTTTTCTTTTTTCGCTGAGATCAATAACATGACCTGCATACAGCGCCATGGAAACCGCAGGAATTACTTCTGACAAACCAATGAGACCAATCGCAAAGGGATCGTGTGTTAATTCATAAATCCACCAGCCAACTAAAGTGCTCATCATTCGCAGCGCCATGATAAAAACAAATCTTCCAAGCATGAGATTTTTGAATTCCAGAATTCTTATTGCAGCAAGGGGATCCCTGTTTATAGTTGCCATGTATTATATTACCGCTGAGATTTGCACTGGTGTTGAAGAGTCCGCCTCAGGCGTAACGATGTTTAATAGTGATTCAATAGCCTGAACAAAAATAAAACTTACAAAGCAGATTATGGCAGTGTTAAATAATGCTGGCCCTGGTCATATTCCCGCTCCAATGCATCGGTTACCACCTGTAAATGTTTTTCATTACCCAAAAAATCCGCATTCGAGGCATCTATAAAAATAGTTTTCAGATTATGTTGTTTGATATAATGCGTGTACGTTTCCTGAATATTAAATAGATATTCGTCAGAAATATTTTGTTCATAAGAACGGTTACGTTTTTTGATATTGGCCTGCAATTTTGTAACCGGAGCATGCAGGTAGATCAGAATATCGGGTTGGATAAGTTGCTGAAGAATGATCTCAAATAAACGCTGGTACAAACGGAATTCATCCTCTGGCAACGTGACCTTCGCAAATAAAAGGCATTTGGTAAAAAGATAGTCTGAAATAGTAAGATGCCGGAAAAGGTCTTTCTGCTGGATCAATTCTTTTAATTGCTTGAATCGTTCTGCCATAAAGAATAATTCCAGCGGAAAAGCATATTGCTGCGGGTTCTCGTAAAATTTTGAAAGGAAGGGATTATCCGCAAATTCCTCCAGTACAAGCCTTGCATTGTAATGCCTGCTCAGTAAATGTGCCAGCGTTGTTTTACCGGCGCCAATATTTCCTTCTATGGTGATAAAGTGATAATTCATGTGAGGGAAGCACAAAATAAATGGAATATAGCAAGTGAGAGCTAAATTTTTTTCACATCCAGTTTATCCAGGCATTCTTTTAATAATTCCCTGATCGTTTTTTTTAAGACAGGATGTTGTACATCAGGAGCAATTTCAGCTAATGGTACCAGGGCAAAGCGGCGATTCTGCATTTCAGGATGAGGGACTTTAAGAAAAGGATAATTATGTATTTCCTCGTTAAAGAGAAGAATGTCTATATCAATAATGCGAGGCCCGTATTTTTCGTTTCGTTCACGTCCCATCATTTTTTCCAGTTTTAGAGCACGTTTCATTAATTGTTTTGCATTTAAATTTGTTTCGATTTTTATTGCCTGGTTAAGAAATGAAGGTTGATCGGTCTTGCCCCAGGCTTCTGTTTCATAGATTGACGATTGTTTGACAATAGTACCGCAATCCTGCCGTATCAATTCTTTAACAGTACCGAGATTCTTCTGCCGGTTGCCCCTATTTCCTCCTATCAGTAAAAATGATTGATTCATAATTTGAGAACAATGACTTAGGAAGCATCAAATATCTTTATTTTTGAATCGTGCATGATAAAAATTTCATTGTTATTCATGTTATGAAAATTGTCAGGTACAGAGATTAAACATCAAATATCTTCAGTATGAAAAGTTTTTTCAAGATCTTTCTCGCTTCATTATTGTCGCTGGTCGTCTTTACGCTGCTTGTCTTTTTTTTTATAGTAGTGCTGATCAGTAATCTTGCGTCATCCGATCAGCCAAAAGTCGATCCCCGGTCTGTTTTAGTGCTAAACCTCGGGCAAAATTTTAAAGAGCAGGCTGAAATAAATCCTCTTTCCAAAATTAGTAATGATCCTGAACTGGATGTACCTGGCTTGTATGATGTAGTGAGGTTAATTCATAAAGCAAAGGAAGATAAAAATATCAGCGGGATCTATATTACTGCTGATGCAAACCCAAATGGATTTGCAAGCAGTGATGATATCCGGAATGCATTGGAAGATTTTAAAACGAGTAAAAAATTTATTGTCGCGCAGGGTGATGTGATCACTCAAAAAGCCTATCACGTTGCTGACGTGGCAGATAAAATATATCTCAACCCCGCTGGCTATCTTGAATGGATAGGATTTAATGTTGATTTTGCATTTTTAAAAGGAACGCTAGACAAGTTGGAAATAGAGCCTCAGGTATTTTATGCAGGTAAATTCAAAAGTGCGACCGAGCCCTTCCGCACAGATAAAATGACCCCGGAAAACAAATTACAGACGACAGCCTGGCTGAATGCGTTATATAATCATTTTTTAATAAAGGTTTCAGAAACCAGGAAGATAGACACTGCGACATTACACCTGTTAGCCAATGATGGAAAAATCCAAACAGCCGAGGATGCGTTTGCTAATAAATTAGTGGACGGATTAAAATATGATGATGAGGTAAAAGATGAGATCAAGGGCAGGCTGGGTTTAGGCAAATATGATAAGATCAATTTTATTTCTGTAAATAAATATGCAAAGAGCGGGGGATTTAAAAGGACCGGCAGTGCGCGTATTGCTCTGATCTATGCCGAAGGTGATATTATAGATGGCAGGGGCGATCGGGGCATGATAGGAAGCGAGAATTATGTAAAACTTATCCGTAAGGCAAGGCTCGATAAAACAATTAAGGCGATTGTATTTCGTGTGAACTCAGGCGGTGGCAGTGCCCTTGCAAGCGAAAATATCTGGAGAGAATTATCCTTAACACGTCATGACAAACCAGTGGTGGTAAGTTTTGGAGATGTGGCAGCATCGGGTGGTTATTATATTTCCTGTGCTGCTGACAGCATTTTTGCGCAACCCAATACGATTACAGGTTCTATTGGAGTTTTTGGAATTGTGCCCAATATGGAAGCATTTTTCAAGAATAAATTAGGGATCACTTTTGATGGAGTAAAAACAGCACAATATGCCGATGCAGGTATTTTTCATCCCTTAAACGAAAAGGAAAAGCAAATGGTTCAGCATAGTATCGACATTATTTATGAGCAGTTCAAAAAAAGAGTCGCTGATGGAAGAAAAAAAGATGTGGAGTATGTTGATAGCATTGCACAAGGGAGAGTATGGATCGGCAGTGATGCTTTACAAAATGGATTGATCGATCGTTTTGGAGGGTTGGATGAAGCCCTGGATTGTGCGGCACGAATGGCAAAACTGAGCAGCTATCGTTTAAAAGAATTTCCTGAGCCACAAACTATCCTGGATCGCATTTTTGGTTCTTCATCTTCAGATACCTATTCGTCAAAAATAAAGACTGAATTGGGGGAAGAGAATTACAAAATTTTCCAGGAAATGCAGCGTGTAAAGCAAATGACCAATACGGCGCAGGCCCGGCTGCCCTTCCAGTTTTTCATTCATTAAGCAATACATTTGCACCTCAACCAGCAAGAATGGAGCAACGATATAGTCAGACAAAGGCCATGCTTGCCATTGCCAAGGCGAGTTTTAAGGCCATTTTTAAAAGCCCCCAGGCTACTTTTTTCAGTTTGTTTTTTCCAATTGTACTCATTGTCATTTTTGCCTCTATCGGCCGCGGAGGAAGTATCTCATTTAATGTGGCTATTGATAAAAAATCAGACACGACAAACCAGCTTTATTATGTTTTTACTCATGCTCCAATACTGACTATTGTTCATGGTGAGGAGACGGAAATCCTGGACCGGTTAAAAAAAGGCCGTATCACGGCCTTACTCACTATACAAAAATCTGACAGTGGTGAATATGAGGTACATGTAACATCTACCTCAGCGAGTCAGAACCAGCTTCCTCAATTACAAGGAGTTTTAAACGGGATGATCAATGAGTTAAGTATCAGGAACCAGAGAATAGAAAAAATAGCAACCGTATCAACAGAACAAATAGAAGGCAGGCCTTACAGGATGATCGATTTTTATTTGCCGGGTATGATCGGGTTTTCATTGATAGGTTCTGCAGTATTTGGTGTTGCTTTTGTTTTCTTCAACCTTCGGCAAACCCTGGTTCTTAAAAGAATGTTTGCTTCACCGGTAAGCAAAAGCAATATTGTAATCGGCGAAAGTCTTGGTCGAGTGCTTTTTCAGCTTATCACAGTCGTCGTTCTCGTTCTTTTTGGCCGGTATGTTTATCATTTTACTCTTTCCAATGGGTTTCTAACTTTTCTTGAATTGATGGTACTAAGTACCCTTGGTTTGCTTGTATTTATGGGCTTTGGTTTTTGTGTGAGCTCAATAGCAAAAAATCAGAATGTAATTCCCATTTATGCCAACCTGTTCATGTTTCCGCAATATTTTTTATCAGGAACTTTTTTCCCAAAAACTATTTTACCGCAGGGTATTCAATGGCTGGTACAGATTTTACCTCTCACCGCCCTGAATGATGCCTTGAGAAAGGTTTCTTTTGAAGGTTTGCATTTAAATGATTGCTGGAAGGAAATTGGAATCATGGCTATCTGGGGCATTGTGATCTACGTCATAGCTGTTAAAGTGTTTAAATGGGAATAGAGTTCTATCAGTTTAAAAACTTCAAATGATAATATTTAAACCTTATGCACTGACCAGAGTTTAAAAAAATAAAATGAAAATTCTGCGGTTAATCATATTCAGTATTATTTTTTTGTCACTCGTTCTTACCATCATTTCATTATTTATTCCATCGGATGTCCGTATTTCGAAAGTGATAAATATAAATACGGTCGCAGCTAATATATGGCCTCAGTTGAATGATATGAGAAATTGGATGAATTGGTACCCGGGGATGAAGGATTCGGCAACCCAAAATTTTATTTCTCTTGATTCTTCAAATGGCAGGATCACAAAGACCAGTTTCGATAAAACGATCATCGCATTAAGGCAACAAAAAAAGGATGGGTTAGTTGCGGATATTGAAACGGGGAAGCGCCATATGAATATGGGATGGAATATTATTTCATATCCTCAGTCTGATTTTATTACATTGCAATGGCATCTGGATTTTCATTTGAAATGGTATCCCTGGCAAAAATTTTCCAGTCTTTTGTTTGAAAAAATATACGGTCATCAAATGGAGAAGAGTCTGTCTGACCTTAAAGCATATATTGAAAACCATTCATCCAAAGAATAATTTTCAAAAAATATTTTACATAGCTTTAATCTTCTTAAAATTGTAAGACATGAAATCAATATTATTTTTTGTAACTGTATTTGCAGGTTTAACTTCCTTCGCACAACAGGATAAATCAAAAAGGCCCAGCCCGCCTGCATCTGTAAAAGAAACATTAAAAAACGGAACCGTGGTCTCTATTGATTATAGCCAGCCATCTTTAAAAGGAAGAACAATTGGTAAAGATGTAGAACCTATGAATGGACAGGTTTGGCGTGCCGGTGCTAACGAAGCCACAGTTTTTGAAACAAACAAAGATGTAAAAATAGAGGGAGAAACATTACCTGCGGGTAAATATGCTTTATACATGCTTCCGGATGAAAAGGAATGGACAATTATTTTTAATAAAACCTGGAATCAATGGGGTACCCAATATAATGAGAATAAGGACCAGGATTTACTGCACGTAAAAGTAAAGCCAGGGAAAGCCGATAATTCAACAGAAAAATTAACTTACACAATTGATGAAGACGGAAAAGTGACCCTGCTATGGGGCAATCTAAAAGTTGATTTTAAGGTTAAATAGAAAAAAGAAAGATAGTAGCTACAAGATATTGTAGCTTTTTGCTTTCAAGCCTTTTTTATGTATAGCTCAATGGTTAATTTTAATAATGAAATTTATCTGGCTGAAAATGGTTTTATCTCTTGCATACCTGTTCATTGTTTTATCTCTTAAAGCGCAGGACGATACAGTCCTCCATGCAAAAGACAGCGTTATTGAAGCGGAAAGCCAGGATTGCTATGTACGGTTTTTTGATCACGCGATAAAAATTTCTTCTCCTTCCAAAATCATTCTTATTACAAAGGACAAGAAAACAACCTCTTTGTCGAAGTTTATAAAAACAAATGATCTTCGTGAAACGGCCCTGTATTCTTTAGCGGATCTTGATCATGATGGTAAAAATGAATTAGTGATCCGGAATTATACCGGCGGCGCACATTGTTGCGATGAATTTTATTTTTTTAAAGGGATCGGGCCAGATAAATACCAGTATGCTGCTAAAACCTTTGCAGGTAATTCCTGCATAAATGATCAGGATGAAATAACTTATAATTTTTATGAGCAGTTTGGATATTTTTTTACCTGTTATGCCTGCACTTATGAAGACAGTTCAGAAGCTGCACCCGGGGAAGTTCCTGATCTTGTTTTAAAATACAGTAAAGGAAGGCTGGTCATTATTCCGGGAGACAAAGAACTGCGGAACATGATCAATGATAATCTTGGAAAACTTTCCGAACGGCCTTATCAAAAACTTGATAATGATGCTGACCAGGACGATGGAGTAAGAAAAGAATTTGCTCTTAACCTTGCTACTTTCCATTACTCTTTTGGTAAAAATATAAATGAGACCAAAAAGCTTTTTGATAGATATTATAAATTTCCTGACGCCAAAAAAGTCTGGACCGAATTTATAAAAATATTGAATGGGGTTAAACAAGAGAATGATTTCTGATTTCCCTCCTTTTTTCTTTATGCAACGATTATACTATTATTGTTGTCAAACGGACAACAGGTTACATGGATTATCACAAACTGGTAAGGGATTGTCTGAAGGCAAAGCCGGAGGCTCAGCGCCAATTGTACAGCCATTTTGCTGAAACAATGCTTGGGGTTTGCTACCGCTATACCAAATCTCTGGCCGATGCCGAAGATGTATTACAGGAAGGGTTTGTGAAAGTGTATAAAAACCTGCACCAATATAAGTTTGATGGTGAACTGGGAGCCTGGATCAGAAAGATCATGGTAAATACAGCCTTGAATTTTCTTAAACTGAACCGCAGGTATCATGAAGAAATGTATTTTCCCGGGCAGCCTCCCTTACATGTTGTTGCAGAGAATTATCCCATGGTAAATATGGAGGCTAAAGAATTAGCTAATCTTATCCGCCAGTTACCTGCAGGATACCAGGCTATTTTTAATCTGCACGCTATTGAGGGATATTCTCATGTAGAAATAGGGGAAATGCTGGGTATCAGTGATGGTACATCCCGTTCACAATATGCCCGGGCAAGAGCACTATTAATAAACTGGATAAAAAAAATTTCTGAAGAACCCCAAAAGGAAAGTTATGCCGGTAAATGAATTTGAAAAACAGGTACAGCAAAAAATGGATGAACTAAGAATGGTTCCATCCGAACCTGTTTGGGTTAATATTGAGAGCCAGATCCGGAAAAAGAAAGAACGGAGACGGTTAATAATCTGGTTTTTTATGCTGTTTCTTTTTATCTCAGGAGGGTTGTGGTGGTTTTTAGGAAACAACAACAGAAAATTACATGTTGCAGAAAATAATGTAATTGGAAATCAAAAAAATGAAAAGCCTGTTTCTAAACAAAATAAAGAAATAACTACAGTTCCTGTAACAAAAAGACCAGAAAACCTATCACCAAAGAATCAAAGGCATGGAACGTTAATAATTGGAAAAGCTATTAATAAAGGTCCTGACAAACTAAAAAACAAAGAAACTCAGATAAAAAATAAAGAAGTTTTAGCCAGGGTTATCCAAAAACCTAAAAAGGATTTAGCTGAAAAACACCCTGCCGCTGATCAGGAAAACAAGATGATTCCTGATAAGGTGATAGAGAAAAAGGCAGATATCTCAACTATTGCAACAAATGAGACTGCAAATGTTCTTTCCGTCATTGAATCTTCTAAAACAGATTCAATAAATTCCGGAGAAAAAAAATCCATAGAAAAGGAAACTACAGGAATAAATCAGGAAGCAGACAAAGAAAAATTAAGTACTGAGAATAAAACCAGGCAACACGAAAATAAAAAATGGGAAAAAGCCATAACTGCTCAAATAGGATGGAGCAACTATAATTACGGATTATTCAATGGCGAAAAATCTTTTGATCGCTTATCTTCTGTACAAAATTCCGGGTCTGTCCTTTTTCTGTCACCTGGCCCTGGCTTTTATATGCCACAGGAAATAACTAAAGGGGCTTCATTTGCTGTTGGTGTTGAATTAAAAAGGCTATTAGGCAACAGGATCAGGGTGAGCACTGGCCTGCAATATCATTATTACAGTACTTATACAAAGAGGGGTGCGGCTGTTGAAAAGGATTCAACGATTAGTTATGGGGCCGATGCAATTGACATATCAAAGTATTACAAAAACGGCAACCAGTCCTCTTATACTAACAGATTTCATATAATTGAAATTCCGGTAGCATTCGAATACAGGCTTTTCAGAGATATTCCTCTTTCCATTTCAGCAGGAGCGTCCTATGGTCATCTTTTTAAAACAAATGCGCTCACCTTCAACAGGGTATCGAATATTTATTATTATAACAGGCGTGATTACGTGAGTAATTATTTAAACATTTTTTCTTCCATTCAATATACATGGCTGAAGAAAGGCAAAATTAAAATGCAATCAGGGCCGGTATTCCTCTATAACTGCCTTGAATTGCAAAAAGAAAATTATTTCGGTATACCTCATTTGTTTTCTCTTGGGCTAAAGAACAGTATAAGTTTTTAGAATGAAGCAACGATTGTTTTAAAAGCATTGTCAGCTTTTAAAAATACTGTTATGAAAAAGATATTGATCCTTGCAATTTCCTGCTCTGTATTTCTATTGCAAAGTTGCTTAAAAGACAAGCTCACTCATACCTATACCATCTTAACGCCGGTTTACAAAAGCAAAACGGAAGTATATGCCAATATAAAGAGCAATACACCCAGGGAGATACAATCTCCAGGCAAGATCTTTCTCTATGGTAATTATATTTTTCTAAATGAAATTGATAAAGGCGTTCACATAATTGATAACAGCAACCCGGCAAGACCGGTTATCAAAGCATTTGTTGATATACCCGGCAACCTGGACATTGCTGTTAAGGGAAATACTCTCTATGCCGATCTCTATACTGATCTGGTGGCAGTTGACATTACAAACCCGCTGCAGGCAACATTCATGAAATGTATCGCCAATGTTTTCCCACTTCGTAATTATGCAAATGGATTTATTGCGGACAGTAGCCGGGTGATCGTTGACTGGATAAAAAGAGATACAACTGTTGAAATACAGTCGCAGCAGAATACTATTTTTCGAAGAGACGTTCTTTTTGCTTCTTCAGGACCCGCAGCAAATGCAGCTTTGCCAGTTTCAGGTATCTCTGGTTCAATGGCAAGATTTTCTATCGTAGATAATTACCTGTACGGGGTTAACCGTTCTCAACTGCTCACATTTAATATCAACAATGCAAATGACCCGCAAAGAATAGCTACTAATAATGTAGGCTGGAATATTGAGACCATCTATCCCTTCAAAGACAAATTATTTATAGGTTCAGTTTCGGGCATGTTTATTTATAGTATATCAAACCCCACCTCACCTGCCCGAGTGGGGCAATTTACTCACGCCAGTGCTTGTGATCCTGTGATTGCTGATGATAATAATGCCTATATCACTTTGCACGATGGAACCTGGTGCGGAGGAAACAAAAATGTACTGGATGTTGTAAATGTTACCAACCTTTCATCGCCGGTGCTGCTAAAAACATATCCCATGACTCATCCTCATGGATTAGCAAAGGATGGCAATTTGCTTTTTATCTGCGATGGCAGGGATGGATTAAAAATGTATGATGCGGCCAATCCTTCAAATATTATTTTGAAAAAACAAATTACAGGTTTTGAAACCTATGATGCTATTGCCTGGAATAATAACTTGTTAGTAGTAGCTAAAGATGGTTTATATCAATACGATTATTCTGATCCTTCTACTCTTGTTGAACGGAGCAAACTGACCGTTAATCGTTAAATCTTTTGCAATGAAATATTTTTTTACAGCAGTTGTTTTTGCTTTTTTAACCATTTCATCAAATGCCCAGCATAAAATTGTTTTTTCATCCCAGAATTATGCCGGGTTGCTGGAAGGCGAAAATAAATCTGCTTTTCAGTTGCAGACAATAAACGGGTTTAAATATAAAACCTGGTTTGCAGGTCTTGGAACTGGTTTGGATTGGTATTACCAGCGAAGTATCCCGATGTTTGCATCAATAAATAAAGGATTTTTAAAAAAAGGCGAAAGAAATTTATTTATTTCAGCAGATGGGGGTTTAAGCTTTCCCTGGAAAAGAGATAACGCTATTGAATGGAATTATGGAAGCAACGGCAAATTTTACCCAGGTCTCTATTGGTCATCCGGGTTGGGATACAAAATAGGAATTGGAAAAAATTCAGATGCAGTATTACTGCATGTCGGATACAGCTATAAACATCTGATTGAAAAAAATACAATTGTCAATCCTTGCTTTAATCCACCGTGCCCTGAATCTACAGAAAGGTATGATTTTCGTTTAAGAAGACTGTCATTAAAATTGGGCTGGAATTTTTAAAAGAACCAATAAGGTCTTGCAAGGCCTTATTGGTTTAAAAATTTCAGGTTACGTTGAATACCCGCAAATTTTGACCGGCGGATAGCTGAATCCTTAAAAATTTTTTTAAAAGTTTCTGCGTTCAGCTCTTCCCAGTTTTTTGAGGTCAAATTAAGGACTTCATAAATAGGACTGAATTCAACATCAGTTGCGGGTTTTGCAAACCTGTTCCAGGGACAAACATCCTGGCAGGTGTCACAGCCAAACACCCAGTTATCAAATCTGCCTTTCATTTCACCGGGGATCAGCATTTCTTTTAATTCAATTGTAAAATATGAAATGCATTTGCTGCCATCAATGACTTTATCCGGGAGAATGGCGTCGGTAGGACAGGCATCAATGCATCTTGTACAACTTCCGCAATAATCTTTTGCGAATGCATCATCGTATTCCAATTCAAGATCCGTAATCAGGGTTGCAATGAAAAAGAATGATCCATTTTGTTTATTGATCAGGTTTCCATTTTTGCCGATCCATCCCAGGCCGCTTCGTTGTGCCCAACTGCGTTCTAAAACCGGCGCAGAATCCACAAATCCTCTTCCCTGCACTTCACCGATTTTTACATGGAGTATGTCAAGAAATGATCTGAGCTTGTTCTTTATTATATCATGATAATCCCTGCCATAAGCGTATTTTGAAATTTTTGGCGAATCTGCATTCTGTTTTTGTGAGGGGAAATAATTTATCAATAAACTGATCACTGACTTAGCGCCTGGTACTAATTTTCGAGGATCTATCCTCAGATCAAAATAATTTTCCATGTATTTCATGGAGCCATGCATGCCTTTATTCAGCCATTGTTCAAGCCATTTTGCATCTTCATTTAATTTTTGGGCCTTGCTAAGGCCGCAAAATTGAAAACCTAAAATGCAGGCCGTTTCCTTTACAATCCTGGTATGTTGAGAGATTTTAGTCATCTAATGGTTAAAATGCAAACTTACTGAATTCGGGTGCATACATGTTTTTACTTAGCCTTTAAGAGGTTAATTGATTAGCAACAACTTCCCGGAATTTTTTGACTACCTGATATATGTTTGCTTTGAGTTTGATTTTTTTATCTATCTTTTGCATATTCATTTTACCCCATCCAAATCAACCTGACATGCAAATGAAAATTCTTATCCCCGGTATTATTTTTTCCTTTTTTTCTTCATTGGTTTTTGGGCAGAATAAATCAAACGTAAAATTTGGCAAGGTATCTCCTGATGACTTTGCCAGGAAAGTTTATAGTATTGACAGTAATGCCAGCGCTGTTGTAATTGCCGAAATCGGGTCGACAGAATTTGTAGGCAATAACAAAGGATGGTTTTCCCTTGAGTTCAAACATTTCAGAAGGGTGCATATACTCAACAAAAACGGATATGATGAAGCGAATGTAGAAATCCCCCTCTACAGTACCGGAGATCAGGAAGAGGAAGTGGATAACGTGAAAGCGATAACATATAATCTGGAAAATGGAAAAGTTGTTGAAACCAAATTGGACAAGGGATCAGTCTTTAAGGATAAAATAAGTAAGCATATAGTTGTAAAGAAATTTACATTCCCGAATATCAAAGAAGGGTCAATTATCGAGTACGAGTACAAAGTAAAATCTGATTTTTTATTTAACCTGCAGCCCTGGGAATTCCAGGGCGGTTCTCCGGTATTATGGAGTGAATATAATGTGGGAATGCCACAATTTTTCGGATATGTTATTTTAACGCAGGGCTATCAAACATTTTATATTAGTGATCGCAAAGACAGAAACGAACATTACACCGTCCGTGAGACAAGGGGTACGGAAGCCAGTCAGACCGCGACACTTGATGCAAGTGTAACGGACTTTCGCTGGTTTATGAAAGATGTACCTGCATTAAAGGAAGAAAGCTTTACCTCTACTCTGCGAAATCACATTGCAAAGATTGAATTCCAATTTTCTGATTATCGTTATCCTTTGACGCCCCGGAACGTTATGGGTACCTGGCCGGAAGTTTGTACCAATTTATTAAAAGCTGAATATTTTGGCGCCAGTCTTAATAAAAATAATGGCTGGTTAGGTGATGTAGTAAGCCCATTGATCTCAGGAGTAAAAGATGATCTTGAAAAATCAAAAAGAATTTATACATACGTCAGGGACAACCTGACATGTACTTCGCACAGTGCTTCGGATCTTGATCAATCCTTAAAAAATGTTTTAAAAACCAGGAACGGGACAGTGGCGGAGATCAATCTTTTGCTTGTTGCCATGCTGAAATATGCAAACGTCCAGGCTGACCCGGTAATGCTTAGCACCCGGTCACACGGATATACTTATTCTTTATACCCCCTTCTTGACCGGTTTAATTATGTGGTTTGTTCGGTAAATGCAGGGGGCGAAAATTATTACCTTGATGCAAGCCAGCCCCGGCTTGGTTTTGGAAGGTTAACACCAAGTTGTTATAACGGGCATGCCCGGGTAATTAATAGTTCTGCAACGCCCCTTGAGTTTAGTGCCGATTCTTTAATGGAAAGAAAACTAACTTCTGTTTTACTCAATACAGACGATAAAGGAAATTGGGCCGGATCGATGCAACAGACTCCCGGGTATTATGAATCACATGAGGATCGTGAGAAAATAAAAGAAAAAGGGAAGGATGAATTTTTTAAAGGTGTAAAAAAAGCTTATGGACTTGATGTCGACATACTAAATCCCAAAGTTGACTCATTAAATAATCTTGAAGAGAGTATTGCAATTGGCTATGATTTTAAACTGAACCAGGGGAAAGAAGATATTCTATATTTTAACCCCATGTTTGGAGAGGGGTATAAAGAAAACCCTTTTAAATCAGCCGAACGGTTTTATCCCGTTGAAATGCCCTATGGTATGGATGAGACCTATGTTTTCAGTATGATTATTCCGGATGGATATGTGGTAGATGAAATCCCCAAATCAACCATTGTAAAATTGAATGAAAACGATGATGGGCAATTTGAATACCGCATTTCTGAATCAGGAGGCGCTATATCGTTGCGTTCACGCATTATTTTACGAAGGGCTTATTATCTTCCTGATGAATATGAAATACTGAGGGAGTTTTTCAATATCATTGTAAAAAAGCATAACGAACAAATTGTATTGAAAAAGAAAAAATAATCTCCTTCATGAAAAAACTGTTTCTATCCTTTTCCGAAGTTTTTATTTTTTTATTTTTTTCGATGCCGGTTTCCGCCCAGGAAAAACCGAAAATTAAATTTGGTAAAATATCTGTTGGTGATTTTGCCAAAAAAGTATACAGTCTTGATAGTAATGCAAACGCTATAGTAATTGCTGATCTTGGGAAATCTGAATTTATTGGTGACCCCAAAAGCGGTCTGACACTTCAATTCACTCATTTTAAAAGAACTCATATTCTAAACAGGAATGGATATGATATTGCCAATGTGTCCATGCTTTTTTTTGTAGATAAAAATGTCGAAGAGAATCTTGTTGATTTAAATGCACATACATACAATCTTGAGAATGGAAAAATTGTAGAAACAAAACTCGATGTTAAAAACAATGTATTTAAGGACCAGCTGAATAAATATTTTTTTATTAAAAAATTTACTTTTCCCAATATAAAAGAAGGCTCCATTATTGAATATGAATACACAATAAAATCAGATTTTTTTCGCAATCTCCGGTCCTGGGACTTTCAGGGGGAATACCCTTGTTTGTGGAGTGAATATGAGGTGACGATTCCTGAATTTTATAGCTATGTTATCATTAAACAGGGTTATCATCCCTTTTTGTTAGAAGAACAAAAAGAACGAAGGGAATCCTATAATATCGGGTCGCCGGGAATGACCTTATCCACGGGTCCCCTGGAGGTTAATGTTACCGATCACTATTGGGCAATTAAAAATATTCCTGCTTTGAAACTGGAAAATTTTACTTCTACCCTGGCCAACCATGTTACAAAGATCGAATTCCAGATGGCATCAACCAATTACCCGTTAGAGGCAAGAGACATAATGGGTACCTGGCGACAGTTAAGCGAAACGCTTTTGCGGTCAGAATATTTTGGCTTGCCTCTTAGCCGGGATAATAGTTGGCTGGCAGATATAGAAAAACCTTTGATAAGCATCGCCCGAAATGACCTTGAGAAAGCAAAACTTATTTATTCATACGTAAGAGATCAGCTGACCTGCACCAGTCATTTTGGGATTGATTTGGCGGAACCCTTAAAAAATATTTTGAAAAAAAGACATGGTACTGTATCTGATATCAATCTGCTATTGACAGCCATGCTGAAATATGCGGACCTCCGGGCGGAACCTGTGATCTTAAGCACACGTGAACATGGGTATGCGTTTGCAATGTATCCCGTCATTAATAAATTTAATTATGTTGTTACACAGCTTACTATTGAGGGCAAAAATTATTATCTCGACGCCAGCCAGCCACACCTGGGATTTGGCAAACTGCCCTTAGCGTGTTACAATGGTCATGCCAGGGTAATCAATGAAAGTGCAACACCTGTAGAATTTAATTCTGATTCTTTAAACGAACGAAAGATTACTTCTGTAGATATTCTAAATGATGAAAAGGGAAATTGGATGGGTAGGGTGGAGCAACTGCCCGGGTATTATGAGTCACTTCGGCTTCGTGATCGTGTTAAGGATAAGGGAGTGAACGATATACTTGATGATATAAAAAAAGGATACGGAATGAAAATCGAGATCCAAAAAATAAAATTGGATTCCCTGGAGAATTATGAAGAACCACTGGGAATTCATTATGATTTTACATTGTCTCCGGAGAAAGAAGAAATTATTTATTTAAATCCCATGCTTGGCGAAAGGCAAAAGGAAAACCCATTTAAATCAGCAGAAAGGTTTTATCCTGTTGAAATGCCCTTTTCCAATGATGAACTCTATCTATTCAGCATGGTTATTCCTGAAGGTTACGTAGTAGATGAATTGCCAAAGTCAGTAAGAATTAAACTGAATGAAGAGGAAGACGGCAATTTCGAATACCTGGTCTCTGAATCAGGGGGTACGATCTCGCTACGTTCCAGGATCATGTTAAAAAGATCTTATTATCTTCCTGAAGAATATGACATGCTTCGGGAATTTTTTAATTTGATAGTAAAGAAACATAATGAACAAATAGTTTTAAAAAGAAAAAATAACTAATGAAAAAAATATTTCTGATTATTATCTGTTCTCTTCCTGTAATTGCATTATTTGCCGGGGATGGCGATTATGCTGTTTCAAAAATTTCACCTGATTTATTGAAAAATGCAAATGCAGTGCTGCGCCTGGAAGAAATAAGGTTTGAAGTCATAAACACCCGGGAAGCAGTTGAAAGAAATCATTATGTTATTACTATTATGAATGAAAATGGCGATGACTGGGCGGAGTTTACAGACTATTACGATAAATTAAGGGGAATCAGCTCTTTTGAAGGATTCCTGTATGATGCTAACGGTAAACAATTAAAGAAAGTAAAATATAAAGATTTGCAGGATATGAGTGGCGTTGATGATAATAACCTCATTGACGATAACCGTATTAAGAAGTATAATTTTTATTATAAAGTTTATCCCTACACTGTAGAATATGATGAAGAAATCCATTACAAAAGCACTTTCTTTTTTCCATCATGGGTTCCACAGGGTAATGAAAAACTTTCTGTTGAATTAAGCCGGATAGTAATTGTTTGCCCTATTGATTATGTATTCAGAAGTAAGGTCTTTAATTATAAGGGCGATCCGGTGGTAACAATGGAAAAAGAGAAAAAAGTAACTACCTGGTCCTCTGCAAACATGCCGGCGTTTGTAATGGAATCTAATTCTCCTCCTTTATATGAACTAACGACTTATGTATTATTTGCACCTACCGATTTTGCGATGGAAAACTACCAGGGAAATATGAACAGCTGGCAGGATCTTGGAAAATTCGGTTATTTATTAAAAGAGGGCAGAGATATTTTACCTGCTTCAGTAAAACAAACTATTCACCAGATTACTGACGGAATCGCTGATCCCAGGGAAAAGATCAAACTGCTTTATGAATACATGCAAAAGAATACCCGGTACATAAGTATTCAATTGGGTATTGGCGGATGGCAACCTTTTGATGCTACATATGTTGCCCAAAAAGGATATGGAGACTGCAAGGCTCTGACAAATTATATGTATAGTATTTTAAAGGAGGCAGGCATAAAATCCTATGATGCCTGGATAAGAGCAGGCCGGAATGCCAATACTATTTTATATGATTTCCCTTCGTCCAGCTTTAACCATGTTATATTGTGCGTGCCTTTGAGAAACGATACAATATGGTTAGAATGTACCAGCCAGACTTTACCAGCCGGGTATCTGAGTGATTTCACAAGTGACCGTTATGCGTTATTGCTTAATGAAGATGGAGGCAAACTGGTACATACGCCAAAATATAGTCTGGAAAATAATCTTCAATTGAGAAAGATCAAAGCCACTCTTGATGAGGAAGCAACCCTTTTAGCCAACGTGAGTACAAATTACAAAGCAGGAAAGCAGGATCTGCTTCATCAAATGATCCATGCTCTTTCAAAAGATAAGATTAAAGAATATTATCTGGTGAAACAACTTGATTTTGCAACTTATGATATTGTCAATTTTGAATACAAAGAAGAAAAGACAGAGTTGCCCTCAATCACCGAAACACTTGAGGTTTCGGTAAGCAATTATGCGTCCATTACGGGCAAACGTTTATTTATTATGCCGAATGTGATGAGCCGTTCAGCTCAGAAATTAAAAACGGATGAAGAAAGAAAATATGATATCGTATTACACAATGAATACAAGGACATTGACTCAGTGGAAATAGAAATTCCTGCTGGTTATGAACCCGAATCTATTCCTCAACCGGTTTCTATTCAAAGTAAATTTGGCAAATACAGCAATCATGTTAAACTATCAGGAAATAAGATCTTTTACTATCGCATCAATGAGCAATACAGCGGAACTTTTCCTGCGAAAGAATATATGCAAATGGTTAGCTATTATGATAGTATTTACAAAGCCGACAGGAATAAAATTGTGCTGGTAAGAAAAGAAGGTAATTAATTTAATGACTTGATTCATCATTTTCTTCATCAAGATGAAGGCGGTGAAAAATGCGATGAAGGCCGGGAGCAAAAACAAACCCCATAGCCCCGACAAAAACAATTCCGCTGAATAAGGCATATAAAGAAGAAAATATTTTTCCGCCATTGGTAAAGCCTTCTGTTATAACCGGCCCCATCCCGCTAAGGATCATCGAAGCATTGTGAAATGCGTCAAGCCAGCCGGTAAAGGGTTCAGTTGAAAAATGATAGCCAAAGGTTCCCATCAATAGCATCGCTCCAAAAATCAGGGATACGAGAACAAAATTTTTGGCAATGCGTTTATAGTAAACGATCGGGGGAGCAAGGGGATCAGTTTTTCTCTCGTACATAGCAAGTTCGTTTTCGCCAGCCTACAAAAACCTATTTGCAGTCGTTTTTAAACTGCTTGTCAATTATTTTTTTTATCTCTATCTGCGCATCAGCCCGATCTTCACCTAATAAATTTTTTACAAAAAACAGGTAAGCGTACCCGCGGCAGTAATCGACCATAGGCCAGGTACCAAACAATCCGGGACTGGCAACAGCAGTTGCTTTGTTGCCGTTTTGCTCTACTACCCATTCACCTAAAGCATAATTAAAACCCTCAGCCGCTTTAGGGGCATACTTAATTTGCGCTTGTTTTGTTTGTACCTGAAGCATTTCATTAACTGCATTTTCACTCAATATCCGCTGGCCGTTATAAACGCCTTTATTCATGAGCATAATCAGAAAATGCATGTAATCATCGGGAGTTGACTGGGCTCCGCCGGAAGGATTTGGCGCACTGCCATTCAGCGTGCTGAATGTAGTTTTCTTCATTCCCAATGGAAGAAATAATCTTTG
>Ga0184636_1000034_pt1 | contig 31513 bp, 28 predicted proteins | sample PLM3_60_b2_FD_133164 | JGI IMG/M metagenome (GOLD analysis project Ga0184636, IMG submission 133164) | Groundwater sediment microbial communities from an aquifer in East River, Colorado, USA - PLM4_90_b2 | ecosystem: Environmental > Terrestrial > Soil > Riparian zone | place: USA: East River... | reverse complement strand
TTATTAAATAGTTACCGGTTTTTAAGTACTGGTAATTCAAAATTCTATTTTTAAACAGTTTCTTAGGTACGACCTCTTTATTTTGATTAATATCCATAAAAGAAATTTATCAAAATATGCGCCAGCTGTTTATGACTTATATGGATAAATAAATATTTCCCTCATAATTTCTCCAAACTTTTAAATTTGTCCTCAATTATCTTACTAACTCAAAATCTACTCATGGCTGAGGTAACAAATTCCTATCACGACCTTGTTCAGCAAACCTTCAATTTTCCACAGGATGGTTTTGAAGTAAAAGATGGTTACCTGCAGTTTAATGGCGTGGATGTAAAAGCGTTAATAGAAAAATATGGTACTCCTCTGAAACTAAGTTACCTGCCAAAGATCGGGATGCAGATAAAAAAAGCCAAGCAAATGTTTGCTACAGCTTTTAAAAAACATAAATATGAAAGTAAATATTTTTACTGCTATTGCACAAAGAGCTCCCATTTCAGTTTTGTGGTGGAAGAGGCGCTGAAACATGATATTCATATAGAAACTTCTTATGCTTATGATATTGAGATTATTAAGAAATTATTCCAAAAGAAAAAAATCACAAAGGATATCCAGATCATTTGTAACGGCTATAAACAGAAAGGCTACACAAAAAGGATTGCCAATCTCTTGAATTCCGGGTTTACCAATGTGATTCCCATACTGGATAATAAAGAAGAACTGAAGGAGTATGCAAAGGGTGTAAAAGTTCCTTTTAAATTAGGCATCCGTGTAGCGGCAGAAGAAGAACCAACTTTCCCTTTTTACACTTCACGTCTTGGGATTCGCGCAAAAGATATTCTTGAATTTTATGTTGATCGAATTGAAGGATATGAAAGTAAGTTTCAACTAAAAATGCTTCACATTTTTTTGAACAAGGGTATTAAAGATGATATTTATTACTGGAGTGAATTGAACAAGATCGTTAACCTTTATTGCCAGCTAAAGAAGATTTGCCCCGAATTAGATTCGATCAATATCGGCGGTGGCTTTCCTATCAAGCATTCGTTGGGTTTTGAGTATGACTATCAATTCATGATCAATGAAATTGTAGGGAATATTAAAATTGCCTGTAAAAAAGCCAAGGTACAAATGCCGCATATTTATACGGAATTCGGAAGCTATACGGTTGGTGAAAGTATGGCACATATCTATAGTGTGATAGGACAGAAGATGCAGAACGATCGTGAGATATGGTATATGATCGACTCTTCATTTATTACTACGTTGCCAGACACCTGGGGAATTGGTGAGCGTTTTTTACTGCTGCCGATAAATAAATGGGATGCAGATTACCAGCGGGTAGTGCTAGGCGGCATCACCTGTGATAGTCATGATTATTATGACTCTGAAGAACACATCAATGAAGTTTTTCTTCCTAAGATCAATAACGGCGAACCTTTATATTTAGGATTTTTCCATACAGGTGCCTACCAGGACCAGATCAGTGGTTATGGCGGAATTAAGCACTGTTTAATTCCTTCTCCAAAACATGTTTTAATTGGGCATGATAAAAATGGAAAGCTGGTTGATTCTTTATATGCAAAGCAACAAACTGCTCAAAGCATGTTGAAGATACTTGGGTACATGTAAGGAATAAAAAAGCCCTTTTGCTGAAGAGGATTGACCCGTGAACCGGCCACAAAATCTTTTCACACTACAAAAGGGCACTATATTTAATAATGGCGTCGTCTGCCATGAGTATTAGAACTCCTTCCATAATACCTGTTCCAATCATTATATTGTCTCCTGTCATAATTACCCCTGCTCAGATATCTCCTGTCTAAATAATACCTGTTATCATAACCTCTCCAGTATATATATCCTTCGGGACTGCGATAATAATACCGACCATCCGGGTACCTGGTTGCATATATACCGGGGCCTGAATTAATGATTAGTGAAAAAGAAGAAGAACGACGAGGATAGGCGGAATACTCACGGCTGGTACTGCAGCTTGCAAGCAAAGCAATAAAACCACCCAGGATTACCGCTTGTATAATTCTGTTTTTTTTCATAATGATAGATTTTTATTTTAAATTATCAATTCACCTGCCTTTTAATCTTAAACTGTTTTAACATGAAAGGAATTTGGTTATTATTAACAGCGATTTTTTTGCTAGCCAGCAGTTTAGACGCTCAAACTGCCGAAGACTCTGTTAAAGCGGTTGTAAAACAATTATTCGATGGAATGAAAAATTCTGATGCTGAGATGATCCTTTCATCGTTTTCCGATAGCGCTATATTGCAAAGTATAGCAAAAAACAAAGAAGGCAAAACCTTTATTCAAAATGAGAGAGTGGACGATTTTGCAAAATCAATCAGTCAGATAAAAAAAGGAGCTGCAGATGAGCAGATAGTTTTTGAAACTATAAAAATTGACGGACCATTAGCCATGGTTTGGGCGCCTTATAAATTTTATTTTGATGGAAAATTCAGTCATTGCGGTGTTGACGTTTTTCAAATTGTCCGCATTAGTGGATTATGGAAAATTCAATATTTGATCGATACAAGACGCAGACAACCCTGTGACTGATCATTTACTTTTTAGCCTGTATTTCTTATTAACTTTTGGACTTTTAAAGTAATTATTCAATTCTTCTTCAGTCATATTGCTGGTAATTTCAATAGGGATACCTATCAGATGAATCTGCACCTGCTTCAGTTCATCTTTTAGTTTTGTTGTTTTTATTGTAATATAAGGATCTCTTTCATTGATCAACGTATTATCCGTTAGCCCTTTTGAAAGAACAATATCATAGCTGTATAAAAAACCCTCCAAGGATAGAAATCCGGAGGGGTATAAACCAAAACCAACTGCTTATGAGAAAATCCTAATTTTAATTATTGTATTGAAATTTCTTTCGCTGAAGCTTTGACTTCCGCTTTCCTCGGAAGGTTTAATGTTAAAACACCATTAACATATTTTGCTTCAATTTTTTCTGTGTCAACTTTTTCATTTAAAGTGAATGAGCGTTTGAAGGAACGATAATTATATTCTCTGCGGGTTTGTTTTTCGTTTCCATCCTTTACTTCGTTTTCCTTTTCCGCAGAAACAGTGAGAATATTATCTTCCACATTTACTTTAAAATCATTTTTATCCATACCTGGAGCTACTACTTCAAGTACATAAGCATCTTTATTTTCCTTGATGTTTACAGGAATAAGCCCTTTCAGGTTTGCACTGTAATCATCTTTAAACAAGGTTGGAATTTCATTAAAAAAATTTTCCAACATGCTAAAATTATTGTTCGGTTTGCTATTAAATTTTACAACTGTCATGGCTGTTTTGTTTTATCAGTTAATAATTTTTTTTCTCTTTAACATTAGTTTTCAAATCGCATACCAGCGCAATTTTTTAAGGGTTATCCTGACTGATTGGTATAATCCATTTGTTTCTCACGTCATAATTTCCGAAATCAGGAATTAAATGCTGACAGAGTTACTAAACAAAAACGGATGCAACTTTTTCTTTATTTTTGTGTTTAATATTAAAGCAACTAATAAATATGTATCCAGATCAAATCATAGTACCCATGAAGGAAGAACTTACAGAAAATGGCTTTACCGAGCTTTTGACTTCCGAAGAAGTGGAATCCCAGTTAACTAAAGAGGGCACCACCTTAATTATGATTAATTCCGTTTGTGGCTGTTCCGCCGGAACAGCTCGCCCGGGTGTTTTAATGGCTGTTGCTAATACAGGCAAAAAACCCGATTTTCTTACTACCAGTTTTGCTGGCTTTGACGAAGAAGCCGTAAGAAAGATCAGGGAACACTTACTGCCCTATCCACCTTCGTCACCTTCCATTGCCTTGTTTAAGGATGGTAAACTTGTTCATTTTATTGAAAGGCACCAGATAGAAGGGCGACCTGCACAAGTGATCGCAAGGAACCTGATCAATGCTTTTGATCAATATTGCAATTAATATTACTGGGTTCGTTTATAAATTGCCTCTTCTTCAGGAAGAGGTTTTTATTTTCAGCACAAGAATCTTTGCTGATTTTAGCATTCATTTCATAACATTGCAACATCTAATTTAACCCTGGCACTAAATCGTTATTATTTAATGTATCCCAACCTGTATTACGCATTTAAAGATTTGTTCGGAATTGATTGGAAGCCCCTTCGTTTTATTAATTCATTTGGTTTTTTTGTAGCTCTGTCGTTTATTCTGGCTGCAGTAGTGCTGGTTGCTGAACTAAAAAGAAAAGGCAAAGAAGGCCTGCTACATCCTACTGAAATAAATGTAATGGTGGGAAAACCTGCTACCGCCGCCGAACTTTTTTTGAATTTTTTATTGGGATTTGTTTTGGGATACAAGATCCTGGCTCTTTTTATTATGAACAGTTCTGTTACTGATGATCCACAGGCATTTATTTTTTCAGGGTTAGGCAGCTGGCCAGCAGGTATTGTTTTAGGACTTGTATTTGCAGGTGTAAAATGGTGGGAAAAAAACAAGCAAAAACTGCCCAAACCTGAATTAAGGAAAATTCGTTTCTGGCCTCATGACCGGGTAGGAGAAATAACAATTATTGCATTGATATTTGGTCTACTTGGAGCAAAACTGTTTGATATTTTTGAGAACTGGAGTGATTTCTTAGATAAACCTTCTTCTTATATTTTTTCACCTGCCGGCTTAACTTTTTATGGAGGATTAATTTGTGCAGCCCTGGCAATCTGGTTCTACGCTAAAAAACACAGAATAGGCTTCTGGCATTTAAATGATGCCGCAGCACCTGCCCTTATGCTAGCCTATGCAGTTGGCAGAATTGGGTGCCAGGTTGCAGGCGATGGGGATTGGGGAATTACAAATACACATCCGAAACCTTTTAACTGGTTACCTGACTGGGTATGGGCCTATAATTATCCTCATAATGTAAACGATGTCGGCAACCCTATACCCGGATGTCTGGGCAAATATTGTAATCAACTGGCACAACCTGTTTATCCAACTCCATTTTATGAAACAATTATTTGTCTGATTCTATTCTTGATTCTCTGGTCTTTAAGAAAGAAACTAAAAATACCAGGGACATTATTTGCAATTTACCTGATGCTGAATGGAATAGAAAGATTCCTTATAGAAAAAATCCGTGTAAATAACCGGATGAATCTACTCGGATTACATCCCACCCAAGCCGAGGTCATCTCAGCGTTACTTTTCCTTAGCGGGTTAGCAATATTTTTAATAAGAAAAAGGAATTCCACAGTCGCGAAACTGTAGTGCGTAACAAATATTCTGATAATTACTATCAGTTGCTTATTTTTTAGAATCTGGAAATGCCCGTCCATAAGGCATTTCAGTGATTCTATTCCAAATAGAATCGTTTGCATGGATTTTGTATTAATAAATTATCCCCAACCATTATGAGATTCCGACTTTGCAGTGTACTTTTGCAGATAGTCTCGGACGGTAAATTCAACCCAATTAACTATCCATTTGCAACTTTCTGCAAACGAAGACTGTCATTTATTCGTTGTTCTTTAAACATTTAGATTATTATGAGGCAGCTTAAAATTGCCACCCAGATCACAAACAGGGACTCTCAGGCAGTAGAAAAGTACTTACAGGAAATTTCAAAGATTTCAATGATCACTCCGGAAGAGGAGACTACCTTGGCTCAGCGCATTAAAATGGGCGATCAACGGGCATTGGATAAACTTGTACAGGCAAACCTACGTTTTGTGGTATCTGTGGCTAAGCAGTACCAGCATCAGGGTCTTTCTCTTAGCGATCTCATCAACGAGGGGAACCTCGGTTTGATAAAAGCAGCCCAGCGTTTCGATGAAACCAAGGGCTTTAAATTCATTTCATATGCTGTATGGTGGATTCGCCAGTCCATTTTACAAGCATTGGCAGAGCAGGGCAGATTAGTCCGCCTGCCTCAAAACAAAATTGGCACCTATAACAAGGCAAATAAGGCCTATATGGCTTTCGAACAGGAACATGAGCGGGAGCCATCAACAGAAGAATTAGCTGAATTGCTGGAAATGAGTGAAACGGAGATCAATAATATCTTCCAAAGCAATACTCGTCATACTTCATTGGATGCTCCCGTTCATGAGGCAGAAGATGTAGCCATGGGTGATTTACTGGAAGGTAATGATGATACAGATGATGATGTGATGAAGGATTCATTGAGAAATGAGATTCGTCGTGTCTTAAAATCTCTTTCTCCAAGAGAGGCTGAAATTGTAAATGCATACTTTGGTCTGGATGGTGAAAATGGAGTAACTATTGAGCAAATTGGCCAGAAATACGATCTTACGAAGGAACGTATTCGTCAAATCAAAGAAAGGGCTATTAAGCGTTTACAAAAAGCCCGTTACAGTAATGCGTTAAAAGCATACTTAGGCTAATGACTTGAATCCCCGTTTTTTGCGGGGTAATAAGATAGCAAATTGGTGGGTTATTAAGAAACAGTCCTGTTCATTTGATCAGGGCTGTTTCATTATTCTAAGTCAAATAAGTCAAACAGGTCATAGTGGTCATATGACTTTTATGACTTGCATGACCATCGAATCGAATATTTTTGCAATAATGAAAAAATCTTATTGGCTCTTGGTTTTATTTTTCGCTTTTTCCTGTGAAAAGGCGGTTACATTTGACTTGAAAGAAAACGGGCCGAAACTTGTAGTGGAAGCTACTATTGAAAACAATCAACCCCCCCTTGTCATCCTTTCAAAAACTGTCGGCTATTTTTCCAATATAAATCCGGTTATTCTTCAGAATAGTTTTGTACATAATGCAGATGTATATGTTTCAAATGGAACGTTGACACATAAACTAAAAGAAGACACAATTAATATTGGAGGCGGATATTTTTTTTTCTATTACTCAATTGACTCATCAACTCTTTCATCTTCGTTTAAAGGACAATTAAATCACCAGTATTCTTTACGCATTGTAACAGATTCAAAGGAATATACATCCACCACTACTATTCCAAATATCACTAAACACATTGATTCAATGTATTGGCGACCGGCACCACCAGGGAATGATTCGAATGAAGTTGCTGTAATGGTAAAAGCAACAGATCCGCCAGGCTATGGTGATTATATCCGTTATTTCACCCGGCGCAACAGTGAGTCTTTTTATGCCGGAATCAATTCTGTTTTTGATGATCAAATTATTGACGGCACTACTTATACTGTTGAGTTAGAAAGAGGTTGGGATCGGAATTCGTATCCTGCGGATCGTACCCCTTATTTTATAAAAAGAGATACCGTAACATTGAAACTTTGCAATATTGACAAAACCACTTTCGATTTCTGGCGGACAATGGAATTCAGCTATGCAAATATTGGCAATCCTTTTTCATCGCCTACAAAAGTGTTGAGTAATATCAGTGGAAATGCCCTGGGCTATTTTGGAGGGTATGCAGCACAATTAAAAACGATTATAATTCCTCACTGATTTTTTGCACAAGCTTTCCAGACTATACACAGTATCATTTACCAATTGCTTATTTAAATTACATTTGACAAATTCATAAAAAAAAATAGACTGACTATTTGATATGGAGACGAAAAAAAGCGAAAAGGTACATTGTTTAATTATCGGTTCCGGGCCGGCAGGTTATACGGCGGCAATTTATGCTGCAAGGGCTAACCTGAAGCCTCTCCTTTACCAGGGCATACAACCGGGCGGGCAATTGACAATTACCACAGAAGTTGAGAACTATCCGGGGTATGCGAATGGTGTACAGGGACCGGAAATGATGGTTGATTTTGAAAAGCAGGCTGCAAGAATGGGAGCTGATATCCGTTTTGGGCTTGCAACAAAAGTTGATTTTTCACAACAGCCTTATAAAGTTTGGATCGATGATGAAAGATTAATTGAAGCCGATTCAGTGATTATTGCGACCGGGGCTTCGGCAAAATGGCTAGGTTTGGAAAGTGAACAGCGATATAATGGGTATGGTGTAAGCGCCTGTGCAGTTTGTGATGGATTTTTCTTTCGCGGTAAGGAAGTAGCGATTGTTGGGGCAGGAGATACGGCAGCAGAAGAAGCTTTGTATCTTTCCAAGCTCTGCAGCACTGTCCATATGTTTATTCGCAAGCATGAAATGCGTGCAAGTAAAGTGATGCAGGAACGGGTTTTTAAAACACCTAATATCAAGGTTTACTGGAATACAGAAATGGAAGAAATTTTAGGTGGTAAGCATGTGGAGGCAGTTCGGGTGTATAACAATAAAACAAACGAAAAGCAAACGATTCCTGTTGGCGGATTTTTTGTTGCCATCGGTCACCAGCCTAACTCTGATATTTTTAAGGATTGGCTGGATATGGATGAAGCAGGTTATATCAAAACTATTCCGGGTACTTCAAAAACAAATATGGAAGGAATATTTGCTGCAGGTGATGTTCAGGATAAAACATACCGACAGGCAGTAACTGCAGCAGGAACGGGATGTATGGCTGCCCTGGACGCCGAAAGATATTTAGGAGAGAAAGGTTTGCATTGACAAAATTTAAAGTTTAAATTTTAGTGATAACGATCGAACTTCATAATCTCAGGTTTTTTGCTCATCATGGCATGTATGATGAAGAGAAAAAAGTAGCTAACGAATTTGATGTTGATCTTGACGTAAGTTTTGAAGCAACGCAGACAATTGGTTCGATTAATGAAACCATTAATTATGTAAAACTCTATGAGCTTGTAAAAAAACATATGCTGCAACCCCAGCGTCTGATTGAAACGCTGGCTATGAATATTCCCAATGCCATTCATGAACAATACTCACAGGTAAAAAGAATTGCCATTACCATTACCAAAAAATATCCTCCTGTTATTAACTTCAGTGGGAATGTAGGTGTAAGCTATGTGAAGGAATATTGAAGCTTGTATTTTTTGCAGAATAGAATTACCGGACGACGAAGAGTTCGATCCCGCAATAGAAATTCTATTTGCTGACTACATAATCATTCTGGTAAATTAAATCACTTTTGCTTTCCACTTTCCACTACGGATATAAAGCCAGGAGAAAATAAACAGGCAGGTCCAGTAAAGCCATTCACTCATCCAGCCGTATGTAATGGATAAAAAATATTTTTCCAGTACGAGATAAATATAAATGCAATAAAGAATGATGGTGATCACTTCAATAAACAATGTAATTCGACTGTTGCCTGTGCCCGTAACTGCACTCAGCCATATGGTCGCAAAGGACATAAGTAACATGGCGATTGTAATAACTCTTACAACCGGTATGGCATTTTGAACGAAATTTTCATTTTGACCAAATAAGGAAAGAAGTGCTTGTGGAAAAAGATTGATCAGGATGCAGAAAATGAACGAAACTCCTGTGCTGATGGTTATGATCTTTAAAATGAGTGAATGTACTTTGTCATGCTTGCCCTGGCCAATGATGTTACTGACCATGGCTGCACTGGTAGAAGCAAAGGCCCAGGTGACGCACCCGATGAGCCCAAAAACATTTCGCATTACATTTGAAATTGCCAGGGCTTGCTGTCCATGGTGCTCGACGAGAATATAAAAAAATTCCCAGCTCATAAGGCTGGCTGCTAATTGAAAAATGAGCGGCGTAGATATGGAAAGAATTTGTTTGATGATGATGTTATTCCATGCAAAATGACTGAAAAGTGAAAACCGTTTGCTGATGCCTTTACGGTGAATGACAAGGAAAATTACAAACATACCAACGAACTCTGCAATGATGGAAGCTATTGCTGCACCATTAAATCCTTTTTCGGGAAAACCAAAATGGCCGAATATAAAAACATAATCAAAAAATATATTGGCGACAGCTTCGGCGAATGTTCCAATGACAAGATACCTGCTCTGATTCGTTCCGACCAATAATGCATTCCGCATTTGATAGATATATAAAAAGGGAAGTCCACAAATACGGATCTTCAAAAAATCAATTGCTTTTTTTGCAGTTGCGGGTGAATGAATAACCTGTTTCAGGATTGCGGGAGCCATAAGCCAGGTGATCATAATTCCGATAACTGCAATGCTGAGTGCAATATAAATGCCCTGTGCAAAAATTTTCCCTATTTCTTCAGGGCGGTTCTCACCTGCCCGGCGTGAAATGAGCGCCTGCAATCCGTTGTTGAGGCCAAAACCGATCATGGCGAAAATGAGATAGTATACGCCTGTTATCCCGGCTACGGCAAGTGACTCCTGGTTATAATGACCTAAAAAGATATTTGTGGTAATGAAATTGAGTTGTGGTATGAAAATGGCAAAGCTGATAGGAAGAGCCAGCTTGATGATCTGCCTGTAAGAAACTTCTACCTGTAAACTAGTTAAAGACATTTTTTAAAATGGGTACAAGATAAGATTTGAGGTTTGAAGTTGGTGATTTGAAGTTGTGAGTTGAGCATACAGCCGGATAGTCTGAAGTTAAATGCGATCGATTTGTAAATCCTTTTTACCCGGAACGGGGTTTGGGATGAGACAAATTTGTTTTATTATTGCAAGCAATGAAACAGGTTTTTAAAATTGGTAACAGTGAAGAATTGAATACAACTGAGTGTGATCTGCTGATGGAGATCGGAGAATCGCATGTTTGTTTTGGGATACTTGATCATTCAACCAAAACATTACTGCAATCAGGGTATTTTACTACAGAAGAAAAAGATAATGGTGATATTCTTCAAAATATTTTTGAGCAAAATGCTGAATTAAGAAGCCCTTTTCATCAAACAGTAGTAGGTTATTATATGACGGAAAATGTCCTTATTCCCTCAAAATTTTATTTTTTTGAAAAGACCAAATCAATATTGCAAGCCATGTATGATGGGATGCAGAACATAGTGATCAGCGAATCAATACCCGGTTGGCAGATGTATAATACTTATCATGTTCCTGCGGCAATTCATGAATTCATTAACCGAAAGTTTGCCGGCGGGAATTTCTGGCATGCACATTCTGTAGCGTTGAAAAATGGTCTTCCACAAAGGGAAGAAGGAAATTTGATGGTAAATTTTAAAACAGACAGCTTCAGCGTTATGGTTACAAAAGGAAATTCATTACTGCTTGCACAAATTTATCCGTACATAACTGCCGAAGATGTATTGTATTTTTTGTTGAAAATTTGTAAACAACTTTCACTTTCACAGAATGATGTCTCGCTTATACTTTCAGGATTGATCAATTACGAATCGGCTGTTTATAAAGGATTATACCAATATTTTGTAAATCTTCAATTTGCATTGCCTGATGATGACATTCGTCTAAGCGAATCATTCAGCGAATACCCTGTTCATTTTTTTTCATCCATCTTTAAGCTCGCGTTATGCGTATTATAGGAGGAGAATTAGGAGGAAGAAAACTCAATCCACCGAATAAGATGCCTTTTACGAGGCCTACTACTGATATTGCGAAAGAGGGTTTGTTTAATATCATTGAAAACAATCTTGAAATTTCTGAATTAAAAACATTGGACCTGTTTGGCGGAACAGGCAGCATTAGTTTTGAACTTGCTTCAAGAAAGGCGGTTGATCAAACTATTGTTGAAAAAGATGCGCAGATGTACGAATTCATAAAGAAGACAGCCATGCAGTTTGGTCTTATACATTTGAAAGTAATGAGGATGGATGTTTTCAGGTTCATTGATCAATGTACGGAGCAGTTTGATTTTATTTTTGCCGGTCCGCCTTATGCGTTGCCAACTATTGATGAACTTCCGCAACGGATATTCGAAAAAAAGTTATTGAAATTAAAGGGCTGGTTTGTACTCGAACATACACCCAGAAATGATTATAAGAAATTTCCTTTTTATAAAACGGAGAGAAATTACGGAACAACTATTTTTTCAATATTTATAGACGATAGGGGTTAGAATATAGAGCATAAATTTTTCAATATGAAAAAGGAAGAAGCAAGAATTATTTATAAAGAAAAACGGAAAAAACTCCCTGATACACAACGTTCGAAGCTGGATGACCTTATGTTGATCCAATTTCAAACTGCAGAGATACCATTTATCCATCATTTACTTTCTTACTGGCCCATTGAGGAAAATAAAGAACCCAATACCCATTTATTCAGGGACTATATTGAATTCAAAAATCCTTCGTTAAAAATTCTCTATCCAAGATCAGATTTCATAAACAAAGAAATAGAAGCCATCGAAGTGGATACAGATACTGCTTTTCTGAAAAATGCTAATAATATTTATGAGCCGCTGAACGGGACTGTTGCTGATGCGGCAATTATTGATATGGTATTTGTCCCCCTGCTGATATTTGATAAACGAGGTTACAGGATCGGCTATGGCAAGGGGTTTTATGATAAATATCTTCAGCAATGCAGACCCAGATGTTTAAAAGTTGGCTTCTGTTATTTCGAACCTGTTGAGCAAATAGAAGACACCTGTGATTTTGACGTACCTTTGAATCTTTGTATCACGCCGAATAAAACTTATGTTTTCTAATTGGTTTTTGAAATCATTCCGCATTTTACTTTTACCCTTTGCACTTATTTATTGGTTTATTATCTGGGTACGCAATTTTTTTTATGATAAAAACATATTTCGTTCTTCATCCTTTGGCCTGCCCATCATCTGTATCGGTAATTTATCGGTCGGCGGAACTGGTAAATCCCCAATGGTAGAATACCTTGTACAGCGTTTGAAAGATCATTTTAAGGTTGCGACTCTTAGCAGGGGTTATAAACGGAAAACAAAAGGATATGCGTTGGCCGGTGATCATACTACAGCACTGGATATCGGAGATGAGCCCATGCAATTTCATTTGAAATTTCCCGGAGTGCCCGTAGCTGTTGGAGAGGAGCGAATGGTAGCTATTCCGCAATTGTTGCACGATAGGCCTGGAATACAGGTGATCATTTTAGATGATGCTTTTCAACACCGGACTATCGATGCAGGCCTGAATATTTTGCTTACTGACTATAATAATTTATTTACAAGTGATTTTTATTTACCAACCGGTGATTTGCGGGATCTGAAATCGAGTTATAAAAGGGCGGATATAATTGTTGTTACTAAATGCAAATCTGATTTGTCTGTTGAAGAGGCCGATAAGACCAGGAAGGAAATTGATCCTTTACCGCACCAGCAATTATTTTTTACCACTATTCAATACCGGCAACCTTATCATATTACTAATTTATCAGATTTTGAATTAGAGGCGGATACAGAAGTATTGCTGGTTACGGGAATTGCAAACCCCCAACCTTTAAAAAAATTGCTGGAGCAACATAGTAGCACGTACAACCTGTTGCAATTCAGGGATCACCATATCTTCAGGATTGATGACCTGGTGGATATCAAAAGAAGGTTTGAAAAAATTGAAGCTGCCAATAAAATCATTTTAACCACAGAAAAAGATGCCATGCGTTTAATGAAATTCAGGAGCGAATTAGAAAAATTGCCATTTTATGTAATACCGATCCGGCATCATTTTTTATTTGAGGACGAGACGAAGTTTAATGAAACAGTGATAAAATTTATTGAAGAGTTTAAAACAGCAGTTGTAAAAGATTCAATAGAATCACCAGGCGTACAAGTGTCCCGATAGCTATCGGGAGATACAAATAATGTTAAATAGAATTGTAAAGCGGGATAAATAATAAATTAAGTTATGGGAAGAAAAAATTCGAAGAAGAAAAAGAAAGAACAGCGATCAGTGCATGATCACATACTAAAAGGAGTTTTAGATGTTACACGTTCGGGTATGGGTTTCGTGGCGGTCGAAAATTTGCCGGTAGATATATTGATCCGCCCAAATGATTTCAATACAGCTTTACACGGCGACACGGTTCGGGTGAGGATTAAAGGAGATCTGCCTGCCGGCAGGCAAGGTAAAAAAGAAGGAAAACGAATGCAGGGTGTGGTGATAGAAGTGTTGCGCCGGAAGCAAACCGAGTTCATAGGCAAAATTCAAATGAATGATGGTTTTGGTTTTTTTATTGCAGAAATGGATAGACCAATCCCTGATATTTTTATTCCAAAGCAAAATTTTAACGGTGCAAAAGATGAAGACAGGGTAGTAGTTAAAATACTGGAATGGCAAAAGGATGACAAGCGTCCCATTGGTGAAGTAATCGCTGTGATCGATAAAGAGGATAGTAATGACGTTGCTATGAAAGAAATTTTGCTGGAAAACGGCTTTCCGCTTGAATTTCCTGACGATGCTATGGAAGAAGCTGCAAGAATTCCGGATGCCATTTCAAATGCTGAAATTAAAAGGAGAAAAGACATTCGTGATATATTGACGTTCACTATTGATCCTATTGATGCAAAGGATTTTGATGATGCTATTTCATTTCGTGTACTTAAGAATGGTAATTATGAGATAGGAGTTCATATTGCTGATGTTGCTCATTACGTGGAAGAAGGAACTGCATTGGATAAAACAGGATATGGGAAAGCTACCTCGGTTTATTTGCCTGACAGGGTGAACCCTATGTTGCCTGAGCATATTTCAAATATGCTATGTTCATTACGGCCGCACGAGGATAAGCTAACTTTCTCTGCCATTTTTCAAATTACAGCCAAAGCACAGATCAAACATTATTGGTTGGGTAAGACTATTATGCATTCGGATCACCGGTTTACCTATGAAGAAGTACAGGAGATCATTGAAACAAAAGAAGGAGTGTATACTGAAGAAATTTTAATCCTGAATGACATTGCCCAGCGTTTCCGAAAACAGCGGTTTAAAAACGGAGCTATTAATTTTTCTTCCCAGGAAGTGCGGTTTAAACTCGATGAGACCAAAAAACCTATTGGCATTATTGTTAAGGAAAGTAAGGAGGCACATCAATTGATTGAGGAGCTTATGTTGCTTGCTAACAGAACAGTTGCAACCGATCTTTCAAAAATAAAAGTGAATAATAAAGCTGTTCCATTTCCTTACAGGGTGCATGATAACCCCGATGAAGAAAAATTAATTCCTTTTGTTGCGTTTGCAAAAAAATTCGGACACAAGTTCGATACTTCATCGCCGGATGCAATAGCTGCTTCATTTAACCAGATGCTTCAGGATGTTCACGGTAAACCGGAACAGCATGTACTGGAGCAATTGGGAATTCGCACCATGGCCAAAGCAAAATATGCTACGGAAAATATCGGTCACTATGGGTTAGGGTTTGAAAATTATTGCCATTTTACTTCCCCCATACGTCGTTACCCTGATATAATTGTGCATCGCATATTGCAGCAGGCCCTGGAAAAGAACATTCGTATCGATAAGAAGCTCGAAGAAAAATGTAAACATTGCAGTGAACGAGAAAGAGCGGCTATGGAGGCGGAACGTGCCGCTAATAAATATAAGCAGGTTGAATACATGCAAAACTTTTTAGGTGAAGAATTCGAAGGAGTGATCAGCGGAGTAGCCTCATTTGGTTTTTGGGTTGAAACCGTTGAGCATAAATGCGAAGGATTAGTCAGCCTGAACAGTTTACTTGATTTTGATGATTTTCGTCATGTTGAGACTGATTATAGTTTGGTAGGTCAACGGTCAGGAAAAAAATTCCGCATGGGGGACAAGGTTTGGATAAAAGTAGTCGCAGCGAATTTGACCAAGAGACAATTAGACTATGAATGGGTGATTGCAGACATATTGATGGATGTGAAAAAGAAATCAAAGCAGATGAAAAAAGTGAAATGATCTTTGTTGGATGTTAAAATAAAAGAACCGCTTGCAAAAAGCGGTTCTTTTTATACTAAATCAAAGTAGTTAATTAATCGACATCCCAGAACAAACGGGTATTAAAAACATCGATGCCCGTTGGTACATTAGGATTACTTCCAGATTCGGTGGAAGGATAGAACAAACGTACAGGTAATTTTTGTCCCACAGGAGCTGAGGCAGAAGGCGGGATATTAGGGAAATTCGTACGGCGGAATTCTGACCATGCTTCCATTCCCTGGTAATTCACCATTGCCAGCCATTTTTGCATCCAGATAGTTTTTAGTTTATCTGGTGAAGCTGTCCAGTCAGCGAGATCTATACCACTTGTAAGCAGGATTGTTGCTTTCGGATATGTTTGAGGAATGGCAACCGGATCCGTTCCGGTGAGCCTGAAAGATTCTTTCACACCAGTCTCATAATATGTTTGAGCTGTTGAAGCCGGTGTGATGGATGCACCATAACGTTGTTTAGCTTCTGCCAATAAAAAGAAACTTTCAGCGGCCGTCAACAAATAAACAGGCCGGCTAAATTGGTTTTTCACTATCAAACCCGGACCTGGGTAAGAAGTCGAAGGTGCTGAATAACCAGAAGCAATTCCATAAGGAACAAAAACATAATTGCTTACATTCTCAGGTTGAGCCGGATTAGTTACACTTGGATCAGCAATCTTACTTAAACCAGGGGTATTTGCGCTTTCACCTCCTTTTGCATAAGCAAGCTTTTTTAAGCGAAAAGTATCATTGGTAGCTATAAGAAAATCTCCTAAAAATTTTGTAGGACGTGGCAGACGGGCAAGAGACTGGGCGCCGCCGGAAGAATTGTAACCCCATTGTTCGTAGTAAGGATTCATTTTACCGGACGAAGCTATATAGCCGGGATTAACGCCGACATCCTGCCCTGCTGCTAAAAATCCTTCAGTAGTTGCAGCCGCTTTATTGATCTCAGCAATTATATAGGCATCACGACCGGTAATACGGCTTTGACGAATAAGAAGTCGCAATTTTAAACTGTTGGCAAAGCGAATCAGATTTATAAGATTTCCTTTTGTTGTACCCACATAAATAATATCTGCGGCTGATCCTGGTGCCTGGTAGACATTTGCTCTCATGTCTGTAATAGCTGTATCAAGTTGTTTGACCAGGTCTTCATAAATTGCTTTTTGGTTATCAAAAGCGGGCGTCAAACTTCCCAGCCCCTTCATCGCATCGGTATAAGGTGCATCTCCATAGCAGTCAACGATCTGCTGCATTACATACGCCTTCATCAACCGGGCGGGTCCTTTCATGTAAGGTTGACCCTGACCGTCTGCCTGATCTATTGACGACTGCAGGTCTTTTACAATATCAAACCAGGTATCCCAATAATTAAAATTGGTGTTATTGAACTGGTATGAAAAAATGGTGGTGCTGATAATGTAAGTACTTGAATAGGTCCATTGGCCACTCCAGTAAGCACCGAGTTCATGCGGATCCCGGCTGGCTGCAGCCGTACGGTTGGCACCTGCTGTAAATAAATAATCAGGTGTCGAATAGGGGAGTGCACTGGGATTCGTGTTAACATCTAACCAGGTTTTTTTACAACCCGCCACAACTAATCCAAGCAGTGCGAATGATAAAATATATTTTAGTTTCATGATCTTAATTTTTTTTAATAATACTACTATTTGAATGTAAGATTAATGTTAACACCAATTTGACGTGTTGGAGGTGTTTGACCCGTGTTGCTTACTCCTAGAGCATTACTCGTGGTAAAACTAAATTCAGGATCTGTGTAATAATTCAGTTTATCAACGATCATGAACAAATTACGGCCGTAGAGTCCTACACTCGCACCTGAAAAGATATTTGTTTTAGTTAAAAATCCTGAAGGCAGATTGTAACTAAGATTAATATCACGAAGCTTGATAAACCAGGCGGGGAACACGAAATTTTCAGCAATATTGCGATAGTAGTCAACCCAAAGAGAATATTCCGATTCACGAACCAATACGGTTGAATTCGCAACAAATTTTCCAGTTCCATCATCGTAGGCAGAATTAGGAAAAATATGAGGATCGCGATTGTCTGTCCATTTTCCAGAACCTGTAAAGGTCATTTGACGTCCCAGGTCACTGTACATTACATTACCACCGCGGTATTCAAAGTTTGCCGAAAGATTAAAGTCACCGTAACCTAATCTTATTCCGGTTCCCAGGATGTGTTTTGGTGTTGTGCGTCCCAGATTTTTTAGCGGGCCATTTGTAAGAGGGTAACCTGAAGTACTATTTACAATTACCCTTCCTGTAGCCGGGTCGCGCACATACGAGATCGCTTTCATTACAGGGAATGGCTGATCTTTAATTACATAGCTGCTTGCATAAGAATATCCGCCAAGTGCAAATTCAGTAACCCCCTCTGCCAGTTGCAATACTTTGTTTTCGTTATAGCTATAACGAATATTCAGATCTGCATTGAATTTCCTGCTTTTAACAATCTGCACTTTTACGTCTGCTTCATAACCCCAGTTCTTAAGATCACCGATATTCAATCGCAGACCGGAGTAACCCGTGGTTTGCGGAATGACGACAGTGATAACCTGGCCTTCGCTTCGCTGTGTGTACCATGTAAAGTCAACATTCAGCCGGTTATTAAGCAATTGCAACTCTGTACCTGCTTCAAAAGTCTTCACTATTTCCGGTACCAGGTCTGTTTTAGGTAATGTGTTACCAACTGAGACACCAACTGTACCTCCATAAGGAAATCCTGCTGCATTCGCATAGACAAGATCCAGACCATAGATAGGAATATTGTCGTTACCATTCCTGTTATAACCAGCCCTGAGTTTAGCATAGTTTAAAACCTTACTTTTTATTTGCGGGAAAATTTCTGTCAGTATAGCAGACAGGTCACCACCATAGTATGGGAATTCATACATGTCTGAACTGCGGGTAGGTTTATAAAACTTTGAAGAAGCATCCACACGAACCATCCCTTCAAGAAAGATCATATTTTTCCAACCTGCTGTCGCATCAGCATAATAACCAAATTTCCTGTATTCACTAAAACCTTCACCGCCCCCAAGTTCGCCAGTGCGGTTGGCTACATTATATACATCGGGCACAACAATAGAACTGGAACTTATTTCAACCAGTTTGGTTTTACGCCTGTACACGCTAAAACCTGCTGTAGCTTTCAGACTGATATCGCCAAAGTCTTTATTAGCCTGTGCCTGGAAATCGTTGTTCACTACATTTTCGGTATAATCTGCATCATAAACAGCTCCCTGGATATCGGTAAGAGCACGGTTGATACCGTTATAATCATTAGCCCATTGCCATGGAGCAGGCACAAAGGCCTTACTTTTTGCCCAGTTTGAATAAATGAATTTGCCAGTTGTGTTTTTAGTAGTGCGATTGCTATTGATACCACCGATCTTATCATACAGGTTTAACCAACTGGTTAATTTATAATTCAATTCTATGTTTCCTGCTATGTTGGCGTCAGTATACTTGGTACGGTTATTATCAAGCTGGAAAAATGGATTGTTATAATAGTCATTATAATATCCATTGGGGTTAGCGAATTTATTATTACGCCAGTCACGCATGATCGGTACATGTGCCGCCTGGTTAATAGTTTCGAAGTAAAAATCGAAAGTTGTGCGATCGAAATTAGCCTGCACATACGAAGCATTGAATCCTGCTTTAAATCTTCCGGATTCAGTAGTGGCTGCCAGGCGAACTCCTGTACGCTTACTTTTATCCTTAGGAACTATACCCTTCGTATAATTATTTTCAACTGACAGGTAGAAAGAACTTTGTTCATTTCCACCGCTTACGGAAGCCTGGTTGTTGGTAGTGTAACCAAGATCCCATATCTTTTTGCGAATATCTTTTATCGGTGAATAAGGAATGATCAGAGAACTGCTATCCGAAGCTACACGACCTATAATACGCAGTTCACCATTATATGCATCACCAAATTGCTGGTTTTCGAAGGGCCGCCAGTTGTCATGCATCCTGTCAAGATAATTCGGTTTGTAACCTGCAGCGCCATAGCTTGTGGCATAATGGCTTCCGCTTCCATATTTTTCCTGGTAATCGGCGTAAAAATTTACTTGCTCAATATTGGTTGAATTACTGTAAGTAATTTTTGCTTTTCCTCTTGTACCTTTTTTCGTTGTTATAACCAATACACCATTCACACCTTCCGAACCGTATAAAGTGGCAGCAACACCGCCTTTCAGGATGGTTATACTTTCCACATCATTTGGGTTCAGGGTTGAAAGCAATGTGCTTGAAGATTCAAGTGGCAGGGGCAAACCATCAATAACAATCAACGCATTGTTATTACCAGTGATGGAACGAAAACCACGGAGATCGATCTTTACAGAAGGATCAACTGAATTATTGACGTTATAAATAGCAAGACCCGAAACCTTACCGGATAAACTTGCGGCAAGCTGGGGCGAACGACCCACCATGATGTCTTCAGCCGAAACTCTTGCGACCGAATATCCAAGTTCTTTTGGTCTTTTACGAATTCCCTGTGCCGTAACGATTACTTCGCTAAGGCTTTTGTTTTCCGTCACCAATTCAACGGTTACGTTTCCAGAGGCAGCGACGACTTCTTTTGCTGTAAAGCCTGTTGCTGAAATAACCAGGACTGTCCCGGGAGCAACAGCAATTCTGAAAACGCCGAAATTATCGGCTACCACTCCGTTTTTAGTATTTTTTTCTTTAACGGAAGCACCGGGAATGGTGACTCCCCTGTCGTCGATGACTTTTCCTGTCACCGAAATTTTCTGAGCAAGCGCTGTAGTTACAATAAATAACAGGCATAGCACCAGCGACGCTAGTTTTCTCATGTGCGTTAGTTTTTAATTTTTAAAAGCAGTGTTTAAAAAACCGTCAATTCTCAAAGGAGGGATCGCAAAATAGATAGAATTATCTTAATTGCAGGTGGCAAAATAAAAGTTTTTTTTAACAAATCAAGCAAAAAACGAAAAATCCCGCAATAAACCGCAGAATTTTTTAAAGTCTTAAGCGCAATCAACTTTCCTAACTTAGCAAGATGCAATCCTTTGAACTGCTGTCACAAAAATTTGCACTGCATTTTGAGATAAGGCATTTTCCGTCTGAACCGGCGTCATTATATGAACCAAACGAATACTTTCTGAGTATCGGAGGTAAACGAATACGTCCGGTTCTATGTTTAATGGGAAATGAATTGTTCGATGAAATAAATCCTGATGCCTGGCAGGTGGCTAATGCCATTGAGCTATTTCACAATTTTACGCTGATACATGATGATATAATGGACAAAGCTCCTTTGCGCAGAGGAATGGAAACAGTGCATACAAAATTTGGAGATAGCACGGCCTTGCTCGCGGGCGATGTAATGTTGGTGGCCGCATATGATTATTTGAATAAGATCAATGGCAGTTACCTGCGTAACATTATTCACTTATTCAACAAAACAGCCCGGGAAGTTTGCGAGGGACAACAACTTGATATGGATTTCGAGAAAATGGAGGAGGTGAGTTTAGATGAATACCTGCATATGGTAGAATTAAAAACTTCTGTATTGCTGGCCGCCAGTTTAAAATTGGGCTCTGTATTAGGTGGAGCTACCCAACGCAATCAAAATCTTTTATACGATTTCGGCAAGAAACTCGGCATTGCATTTCAAATCCAGGATGATTATCTCGATGCATTTGGTGACCCGGAAAAATTCGGTAAACAGGCGGGTGGAGACATCAAAGCCAATAAAAAGACTTTTTTGTTAATACATGCCTGGGAAAGTTGTTCTGCTTCACAAAAAAAAGAATTAAAAAAATTGATGAATGGGGACGAAGATGGTAAAACTGAAAAAGTTCTACAGATCTTTCATGATTGCAAAGTTGACCATTGGGCTTTGCAATTAAAGAATAAATATCTTGATGAGGCATTTACTCATCTTGAAGATGTTGCCGTTTTATCAAAAAGAAAAGAGCCGCTTAAAGAAATGGCTCAGTTCCTGGTTCAAAGAGAATACTGAGCCTGCCGAAGTACGATTACATTTTTTTCCCTATTTTGAATTATAAAACCAACTGGCTGATGGCAAACTCATTATTCAGAACTAAAAAGATCGAGTCAATACTTTCAGAAGGAAGCGACGATCCGCATGGCAGCCATGGATTAAAAAGAGTATTGACCTTTCGTGACCTTACTTTTTTTGGTATTGCTGCTATTTTAGGTGCAGGAAGTTTCAGTAGTCTTGGCGGCGCTGTTTTTCATGGCGGGCCCGGAGTTGTGATATTATTTGTTATTACAGCAATCGCCTGCGCATTTACTGCCTTTTGTTATTCTGAATTTGCCAGTCGTATTCCCGTGGCAGGAAGCGCCTATACTTATGCCTATGCATCCTTTGGTGAATTATTTGCCTGGATCATTGGATGGGCATTGATCATGGAATATTCGATTGGTAATATTTATGTCGCTTATAGCTGGAGTGATTATTTTACTTCCTTTCTCGATAAAACAGGTCTTCATATTCCAGAATACTTCAGCACAAGCTATATGGAGGCTAAACATGCTGTTGAAGGCGGAAGCACCAATGCCGATGAACTGGCAGCCTGGAATAACGCCCCGGTGATTGGCGGATTAAGAATGATTCTTGACCTCCCGGCATTGGTCATAAATCTTCTTATTACTTATTTGGTTTTTCGTGGGATAAGAGAAAGCCGCAACTTCAGCAACGTGATGGTGATTTTAAAACTGGCAGTAGTTGCATTGATCATCCTGGTTGGTGGCTATTTGGTTTTTTCGCAAGGATTATCTTTCAACTGGACACCTGCCAATAACGAGGGAGTAAAATCCTTTATGCCGAACGGTTTTGGCGGAGTGATGGCGGCGGTCAGCGGGGTTTTCTTTGCTTATATAGGATTTGATGCGGTAAGTGTGCTTGCTGAAGAAAGCAAAAATCCACAACGTGACCTTCCACGGGGAATGATATTGTCATTAGTTGTCTGTACAATCATATATATATTATTAACGTTGGTTTTGACAGGTGCAGTTAATTACAGAAATTTTGATGGTGTCGGTGATCCTTTGGCTTTCATTTTTGAAAAACAAAATCTCAATATTGGCTGGATGCAGTTCCTCGTCTCCATCTGTGCAGTCATTGCAATGACAAGTGTGTTATTGGTATTCCAAATGGGGCAGCCCCGTATATGGATGAGCATGAGCCGCGATGGATTATTACCTCCTGTTTTTCAAAATATTCATCCAAAATATAAAACACCATCATTTGCTACAATAGTTACCGGGTTGGTTGTTGGTGTCCCTATTTTATTTACTGATAAAACGTTTGTCCTGGACTTTACAAGTATAGCCACCCTGTTTGCATTTGTGCTTGTTTGCGGAGGAGTATTGCTGATACCACGAAGAGAAAGGGAGCATGGACGGTTTCATATTCCCTTTATCAATGGTCAATTTATCTTCCCTTTAATTGTTATAGCCGCTATTGTAATGGCGCAACTATTGTCCAAAAGTTATTTTGCAGAGCTCTTCAATTTTGATTTCAGTAGCAACGAAGATTATGTGAATGGGAAAATAAGTTTTATGGATGCTGCCACACCTAATATATCATTAATAGTTTTCTGGTTAAGTGCTGTTGCATTGGCTGTAGCCGCATTCCTAAAGAAATATTCTCTTATCCCGTTAATGGGCCTTATCACCTGCCTGTACCTGCTTACAGGAATGACCAAAAGTAACTGGGCCTGGTTTCTCAGTTGGTTGGTGATAGGAGTTGTTTTCTATTTTTTGTATGGGTATAAGAAAAGTAAATTAGCTATCGTTGCAGCAGCCATACAGGAAACCGAGACAAGGTTCTAGACCATACCGCGCCTATCTTTGTATTATGAAATTCCAGGTTGGGGATAGAGTTTTAGTCCTTCATTCCAATGAAGAAGGTGAAGTAATCGACATCATCAATGATAAAATGGTGATGGTAGATGTAAGAGGAGTAAAATTCCCGGCCTATACTGACCAGCTTGATTTTCCTTACTTCAAACATTTTTCAGAAAAAAAATTATTTCCAAAGAAGAAAGAGAAAAAATATATTGATGATATAAAAAAAGAAAAGCAGGGGCAAAAAATTTCTGATGGCGTATGGATCAGTTTTTTGCCGGTAACCGATACAGATGAATTTGGAGACGAAGTGGTGGAGGAATTAAAAATACATTTAGTGAACAGAACCGGAGTGGCTTACAAATTTATTTACGAACTAAATTATTTTGGTCAGCCAGAGTTTGAATTAAAGAATGAAATTTTTTCTTTCCAGGATTTTTATCTCCATGACATCCCTTTTGAAAATTTGAATGACAGTCCTTCATTTGAATTTGAGTTTTCATTGTTGCAGCCACAAAAAAACAAGGCCGATCATTATGAGGCTTCGCTAAAGCTTAAACCAAAGCAGCTTTTTGATAAGATTGAAAAGATCAGGCTTAAAGGCGAGGCTACTTTTTCCCATCGTTTATTTGAAAGCTATCCGGATAAGATTGTTGAAGATAAAGTGGAGATGAGCAGCCTGGCCGCTAGAGGTTATAAAATCTATGACGCAGCCAAAGGACGTCAGCATTTAGAATCACCCCGATCTGTAGTTGATCTTCATATTGAAAAATTAACAGATGAGTGGAATCATCTCAGCAATCATGAGATTCTGTCGCTGCAATTAAAAATATTTGAAAAGTATTACGACCTTGCTTTAGCTCATCTGCAGCCTTCACTCGTCGTTATCCATGGTGTAGGTACCGGAAGGTTGCGTGAAGAAATTCATGAACAGTTGAAACACCGAAAAGAAGTAAAGACATTCGTGAATCAATATCATCCTGCTTATGGTTACGGTGCAACTGAAATATTTTTTGAGTATTAAGATTTTTCATTGGTTTGTGTAATAAATAATAATGAAATGACTGGTATAAAAATAAATTTCATGAATATCGTTAGTCTATAAATAAAAGAGATATGTAAGACTAACACATAAAGCTGCGTTGTATATTTCTATAAGAGTTGGTGAAAAATTATAGTTAACATTAATTCTTTTTATTTTTGCAGTTAGCTCTTTAAAAAATTTTGCTGCAGGCCAGGCTATCGATCCGTCCTTGAGCGGGTAGGAAAGTCCGGACAGCACAGAGCAATGCACCGGTTAACAGCCGGGTCCCGATTTATCGGGAACAGACAGTGCCACAGAAAATAACTACCCCATAATGGGGAAAAGATGAAAACGTAGGGTAAGAGCCTACGGTCCCACCAAGTAATTGGCGGGTCGGGTAAACCTTGCATGCTGAAATGCCACATAGAGGATCGTTTGAGGACTGCTCGTCTGAGATCCGTCGGAAGACGGACACGGTTCAGGGTAGGCAGATTGATCCCGGTAAGTAATTGCCGGTACAGATAAATGATAGCCCACGACAGAATCCGGCTTAAGGCTTGTAGCATTTTTTTGCCCCACCCGCCTGAGGCGGGGAGTTTACAAGATTTCCCTAAAATGAAATTTATTTATAAAAGCAATTACAGCCTAAGTTCCCCCTTTAGGGGGACAGGGGGTGAATGTATCCCCCCAATTCCATTAGCCAGGCAATGCCCAAATGAACTATCAATCCTCCATAAATTGATTTTGTGTTAAACACAATAATGCCTAAGAATATTCCTCCGAAATAAGAGCTGATGCATTCTTCCAATGGTTTACCAAAATGTATTGTGCAATAAAAACAAGCCATTGGTAAAATAGCATCCTTGCCTGCCCATTTAATGAAGGCCAGGACAAGAAAACCACGAAAAAAAATTTCAATGGAAAAAAAATCACTTCCATAAGAAAGTTCAAATAATAATTTGTGTATCCGGGACAGGTGAAGATCATTTGTTAATGGCATTACAGATCGCAGTTTTGGATACATAGCAAGAAAATCAGGTTGCGTTGATGCGACAGCGATCAGCGGGATCATTATTAATAACATCAGTACGTATGGCTTCCATTTAAAGTTTTTTACGCTAAGGCCATAAAATCCCTGATCTCTATCAAAAAATTTCCATAATAGGAGCAGAATGGCTGTAGTAATGAGCAGGAGTGCCGGCCAGTAATAAACCTGGTTCCAGAATTGATTCCATTTTATATCAACTGAAAATGGTAATTCAGCTTTTAATGCCGTCTTCAAAGCAAAGATTGCTGGCGCAACGACCAGCAGAATTGTAAAAGGTTTATTACGGAAGAAATTTTTTTTCTCAATGAGCCAATAAGAAAAATAAGGCATTATAAAAGCAACTGCAAAAAGAATATAATGGCCTGTAAATTCAGGCCAGGCAAGGGCCAGACGCTCAGTAAGACAACCCTCAAGCCCATTATTATAATTAAAAAAAACAAGGACTGCTGTTTGTAAAGTGCAAGTAATCAATACTATTTTGTTTGCATAGCGAAAGTAGTTGCTGATATAAATTAAAATCTCTTTCATTTAAAGGGGAAAATAATTTTTTTAACTGTCATTTAAACTTTTTTCATGCAACCTGTTCTTAAAATGCGTAATTGATTTTCTGAACCCTAAAAAGTATAGCCATGAAAATGTTCTCAATTAACCGAACTCTTATTGCTGCATTTGCAATTTTAATTGCAGCATTTTTATTTTCCTGTCAAAAAGAAGCAAGCACCAGCAATTCAACAACCGTCTCTGAAGAAGATGCTGCCAATTATTCGGATGAAAGTGCACAGGCTGATGCCAGTTTTGATGACGTAACAGATGTAAGTATGGTAGCTGCGGATGCAGATAATTCAGCTGCTACTGGTCGTACAGATGGTCATTATTTTCCTGATTTTGCCGAACTGCGTGCAGCCATTGGTAATTGTGCTACCGTAACTGTTTCACCCAACGACAGCACCTATCCTAAAACCATCACTATTGATTTTGGTGATAGCTGTGTCGGGAACGATGGCAAATTGCGCAGCGGTAAAATCGTATTACATCTTACTGGACCTATTCGTCATCCAGGTTCTGTTCTTACCATTACTTTCGTAAATTTTTACATTAATCATGTACACCTTGAAGGAACAAAGATCATCAGCAACCTGAGCGAAAACAACACGATCAAATTTACAGTGCAGGTCGTTGGCGGTAAAGTTACTTTCCCCAGCGGCCGCGGATTTAAGTATGAAAGTTTTAAATACAAACATCAAATTGCGGGTATGGATACACGTATTGCAAGGGATGATGTATTTGAAATCAGTGGTTGGGCAAAAATTGAATATAATAACGGCGTAGTTGTAAAATTTGAAACCGTTGATCCCCTGATCAAAAAAGTTGCTTGTCCCTGGATCAGCGATGGCACCCTGAAAATCAGGATCAATGACAGAGTGTTGAAATTAGATTATGGTTTTCCAAATAATGGTGATTGTGATAATAAGGCCCTGCTAACCTGGAATAATGGAAACAGCCAGCGGGTTATATTATTACCTTAAGCAGTCGAAACAGTGAACGTGAAAAGTCCCGTCAACTCCGGCGGGACTTTGTATTTTGCAAAAACAGTTTTGTAATAATGAATGGTTGCTTCCATATCATCCACCGGATCATCGGGCGCATTTCAAAAAGGCTCACCTATATCTATTTCCCTTTAGCAAAATTTTTGTTGATCCAAACAATGGCTTTTTTAACGTAGTATTCTTTATCGTTTCCGAGATTTTTTACCAACTGCCTGATTTCTTTATGAGTGTTGATATCCCGTGTGTACCATTCCACCATCACAAGCGACAAACGTCGTTGCCAGAGGTCTTTTGAATGATTGAGTTTTTTCGCAAGATCAAAAATTTCCCATTGATGTGTTTTTACTATGCCCCTTAGAAATTGCATACCCAATCCATCACATACAGCCCAGTTATCAATTTTTTTTGAGAATTGTTTAAATAGTTTCAATAAATGTTCAGGATCTGTTTTGCCTGTCTTCTCCAGGATTTTTATCGCAATTATTTTTTCTTCTAATGCCCCGGACATCCATAACTCTTCCGCCAAATCAAAGGAACCGCTTTTAAATTTTTTTACCAGTTCATTCAATACCGGGGTTTTTACACCATAAATCTTTTGTTCACCCGGCACCATTTTTTGAAAAAAACCGATATTTGTTTTTTCAGACTTAGCCCTGAGTAACTGTTGTATTTCTTTAAGTTGTTTTGACATTCCGCTTTAATATGCTGGTCCGTATCCCGTGTTTTTCGCACAATCGTTCAGCTTTTTGTTTTAATTCCTCCAGATAATATTTGGGAGGAAAAAAATTAATGCCATAAAGTTTTTCATACTTAGTGATCAGCGATGGGGCATATCTTTTTAAAAAATTATAGTAAAGAGTTTTACTATCAGCTGCTTTGTTACCAAACAATGTCAACCCGCCGATCAATATATAGTCAGGACCGGCTTGTTTTGCGGCAACAATCGTTTTTTCTAATTCTTCTTCAGTATCGCTGATAAACGGCAGTACAGGAATAGCATTGACACCGGCCAGAAATCCTTCCTGCTTTAATTGTTCTACTATTTTAAATCTTTCCGGCGGGGTTGCAGCGCCGGGCTCAAGCATATTGCTAATCGTTGTGTTTGTGGTGGAAACAGAAACTGATAAAATAACGCCGCGGTTTAAAGTTTGTTTCAGATCATCCGGAAGAATCGCTTCTGCATCAATTTTTTTCAGTAGCTCAAAATCTCTTGTGATCAATGTTGATTTTGTGCTGATAAAGATGGGGAAACGATATTTCAATAGTAATTTCAGCATTCCCTCTGTCAATTTCCATTTTTCTTCGTGGTGCATGTATGCATCGGTACCCGAACCAACGGTAACAATTCCGTATTGACCGTTCTTTGCTCTTGCAGATAATTGTTTTTCTAATACTTCAAGGGCATTTGATTTTACAATAATCCCATCTTCCATATTTTCACCATACTTGCTTCCCCGGATATAACAATAAAGACAATTGCAACTGCATCCTTCATACGGATTTACTGAGTAGTCGTCAAGAAACCAACTATCCCTTTGTTTATGTTTATTAAGAATGGAAGTAACCTGTTTTTGATGCAACATGATCAAAATTATAAAACAATAACAAGTTTATTCAATAGCTTTTTTATTTGCTTACCAGGGTGAAGCAGTCGCATATCCGCCAACGCCGGGAATAGTTTTTGTAACAAAAGATCTGGTATTAAAGGAAAGCGCTCAATGGATTTTACAGGTATATTAAAAATTTAAATCATGGCAACTACAAAGTCGGGTACCAAAAAAAAGACCTCTTTAAAAAAATCCCCCACAAAGAAAAAATGGTCTGGGGATGTAACAGAGCATAGCAATGCGTTGGATCTGGAACCAAGCGTTTTTAAAAAGAAAGACCCCAAAAAGATCGCTCGGTCTTTAAAACGTTCTGCGGACAAAAGTAAACGGAAGAGATCGACTCCATACCAGTCCGCTATGGCGATGCTGAATTTTTATATTAATCGTGCCGGAAAGAACCTTACTAAAAAGGAAAAACAACCTCTTGAAAAAGCAAAAGGAGAATTGCGGAAATTGTTTCACAAGGGTGAAGAATAAGCAAATAATTATTTTTCGTAATTGATGATCAGGGAAAGCTCCGAATTATTCAATGGCTTTAGTCCATGCCAGTTGCCTGGCCGGGTTAAGACCGCATCACCCGCGGAAACAGTAAACGATTTTCCATTGATGGTCATTTCACCCTTGCCGCTTACAATATAATAGATCTCATCTTTTTCCTGCAAATGATACCCGATCGATGACCCCTTATATAAAGCTCTTTTGCGAAAGACAATATTAAAATCAGGGATCTTTGAAAAGAAAGGGTAGGCTGTTGTTTTTCCGCCACCGTTGTGTGGTCCTTCTTCCTCTGTCGCAATTTCTTTTTCACGTTCAAGAATATAGGCTTGTTGTTGCCTGTGTTGTATGAATGACATACACAGTATTGTTAACAAAACCCCGGAAAAAAATATAAGAGTTAATTTAAAACATTTCATGTTTATATAATTAATTACAGAAAGATAATGCATTAATGGATTTAAATAAGCATTCTTAAAATGGCAGGATAATTGGACGTTCTTCTTTTATCTCATAAAAAATTTTTCTTATGATGCAAAGAGACGGCAACTGCACAAGTTTATGGCAACATGAAACACCTATCTACCACCCTGTAAATGACCCTGATATTGAAACTATTTATGATGTAGCCATCGTTGGCGGAGGAATAACAGGAATAAGTACAGCATTGTTATTGCAGAAAGCGGGCAGGAAATGTATTGTTATCGAAGCATATAATCTTTGCTTCGGAACATCAGGAGGTACAACGGCACATTTAAATACTTTGCTCGATACGCCGTATACAACTATCAGCAAAAATTTTGGAAAAGAGAATGCACAATTGGTAGCCCAGGCAACAAAGGAAGCAATAGATTTTATAAAGAGCAATATCAGTCTTTATAATATAGATTGTGGATTTGAAGAAACATCAGCCTATCTTTTTTCGCAAACAAAAAAGCAGGGAGAAGAGCTGGATGAAATTTATGAGGCCTGCCAGGATGCAGGTCTTGATGTTTCATATAATCTTTCTCTGCCTGTGAAGATGACATTTGAAAAAGCGGTTGAAGTAAGAGGGCAGGGGAAGTTTCATCCCGTAAAATATGTTTATGCATTGGCTCGTGCTTTTGAAGAAGCAGGAGGAGTTATACTCCAGCATACCCGCGTAAACGGAATTGAAGATACAGACGGTATTGTGATTGAAACCGACAATGGAAATTTTCGTGCAATTAATTTGATTTATGCCACACACATACCCCCCGGTGTAAATCTTATTCACTTACGCTGTACTCCCTGGCGCAGTTATGCAATGGCATTTACTCTGAAAAGTAAAAAGTATCTGCAGGAGTTGGTGTATGATATGTATGATCCTTATCATTACATGCGTTCGCAAAAAATAGGAAGAAAAGAATACATGATCGTGGGAGGTGAAGATCATAAAACCGGCCATGAAGAAAATGCGGAGGCTTCTTTTTTAAAGTTGGAAAGTTATATTTTAAAACATTTTGAGGTGAATGATTTTTTATTTAAATGGTCATCTCAATATTTTGAACCTGCCGACGGACTTCCTTATATTGGTCATTTGCCGGGCCATCCCGGGAATATTTTTGTTGCTTCCGGTTATGGTGGCAATGGTATGACATATAGCGGCACGGCTGCTCTCCTGTTAAAAAATATGATTTTAAAACAAGATAGCCCTTACATTAAATTATTTGATCCCAATCGGATTAAACCTGTAGCCGGCTTTGTTTCATTTATAAAACAAAATATGGATGTATTGAAAAAATTTATAGGTAAATGGTTCGATAAAGAAAAGCTGGAAGAATTTGCAGGGCTGGCACCAGGGGAAGGAAGAGTCGTTAAATATAATGGCGAGACGGTTGCTTTATACAAAGATGAACACGGGGAACTTCATGCTATAAACCCTGTTTGTACACATCTCAAATGTTCCGTGGCGTGGAATAATGCAGAACAAACCTGGGATTGTCCTTGTCACGGTGCAAGATATTCCTTTGAGGGTAAAGTATTAACAGCCCCGGCCGATCATGATCTTGAAAAAATCGAAGTAAGAGCTTTAGTTGAGCATGATTAAAAATAATAATCTACCTACATCGGCCGGCAATCAAAAAAGAAAGGGGCAGTCCTGCCAGGGATTTATTTAAGGACCCGGTTGAAAAAATCTTTCATATCATTCCATGATGCAGAATCAGCCGCTGCATTATATGCTATCGGGAAATTGAATTTTTGTCCCATCGCTGTTGCACTCGGGTTGGTGA
>Ga0184636_1000033_pt1 | contig 31767 bp, 30 predicted proteins | sample PLM3_60_b2_FD_133164 | JGI IMG/M metagenome (GOLD analysis project Ga0184636, IMG submission 133164) | Groundwater sediment microbial communities from an aquifer in East River, Colorado, USA - PLM4_90_b2 | ecosystem: Environmental > Terrestrial > Soil > Riparian zone | place: USA: East River... | reverse complement strand
TTTTTATTTCTTTCTTATTACCTCTGGCACAGGAAAATGGGAGCAGCATGAGAACAATGAAACATTAGACTCAGTCTGACGCCAGCCATTGAATGCAAAGAATTACGCCGTTGGTATTCTATAAACAGCTGCTTTCGATTCATCAGAACAACTGAAAGATAGCTTCATGTAACAACTGACAAACTAATTATCCTGTAAATCCGCTTGATGAAATGTTTAAAGGAAGGAGTTGGCAATAGTGCATTTGCGAATACCGTCAATACAGAAAACGAAAGATATTTCTGTTGAACTTCATGCAGTTAAAAAGTTTGAGTACATTCGGTAATATAGAAATACAACTGTTGCCTGCAATTTGAGCGAAACCTAAATCTATGGGAAAATATCTACAAGACTTAATGTATGGTCTTCAGGTTATTAACAGACAACGGACCTTTTCAGACCAACAAAGAGACGCTTTAAAGTCATGTGGTTTAATTTCGGAACTATTCAACCTGTACTTGCCAAATAAAACTGAAATTGGTAACAACATTTGGCGCTTCATAGTTGACTTAACATTAGACAAAAATTTAGACGGCAAAACCGAAGAGATTGGTTTAGGTCAACAATGTTATATTTTTTACGACTACAACCAACTACTTCATTTAAATAAGTTTGAACAAAAGAAAATACTACTGGAATTATTTTCAAAAGGCATACAACTATGCTGTAGTGTTCATAATTATCCATTTGAACTCTTTAAAAAGATAGAGCAAAAAATACTTGAAGACGAAATCATTTTTAACGACTATTATAAGGAGAAGAAAGTTAGCCCGGACAAAAAACATTCTGCTCAAATGAAAGGCTATCTTTCAGAGGACACCAGACAGCTTTTTGTAGTAGTATTTGACAGAAGTGATACGATTGCAAAATCAGTTTTAATTGGCAACTTTCATTTTAGAGCATTTGATAGATTAAAGTGGTTAGATAATTCGACGGTTAATGTTTATCATATTAACGACATTCAGTCCTATAAAAGAAAAAAAGTAGCAGAAGATTATTTCACCGTAGACATCAGGACTGAAACTATTACATATAATCCTGTAACAAGAGAAAGTATTTTTGACTATGGTGTTAAACTTTTGACAGAATCAAGAGAATACGAAAGAGCCTTACAATTTATAAAACAAGCAAAAGAGTTAGGACACGGAAAAGCAGACAACATTTTACGAAACTTAGAAATTAACCCAGAACAGAGAGACAAAATTATTTTATTACAAACACCACGGCGAAGATGAACTGCAGTCAACAGTAGCTTGGCAAAAGCAAGGCCGACGAATATAAACCGAACTAATTATCTTTATTCAACAACAGCAGGTAAGTGAAGCGACAGAATACAAAATTCCCTGCCTTCGCCAAGCTGTAATCGTTAGCTGCAGAATTTTGAGAACCCTACTTTCCATATTGACAATAATTTTTGTTACCTCTTCTTGTACGACAGCGACTGACAAGACAATTAAGTCAGACAATAAATTTGACACATTGCACTTGCCGCTTGACAGTTCAATATTTTACTTCGAGACAAAAGCTAACTGGCAGGACAATACACAAAATGCGTTGGACACTTTTGTTACTGAATGGTACTCAAAAATGCTTTTTGCTTTGCAAGAACCTGTTTTAAGAAATTATCAGGGTGACAAAGAAATTTATCGCTTTACATGGTTACGTACTTTTCATCATCCAATATCTGTAAGACTTGAAAAGCAAAATAATATTATCAAGCTATTTGTCAAAGTTTGCAATGGTGCAGGTGGTTATGAACCAGGGCAATTAATTTTTGACACAACACTTATATATCACAGGCGACGAATACAAGTTACTAACTCAAAAAATTGACGAGATTGACTTTTGGGGGTTGCCGACGGAGAAAAGAGACGACATGGGCAACGACGGCTCTGAATGGATAATAGAAGGAGTTAAGAACAAAAAATATCACATGGTTACACGGTGGACACCCAGCGGTAACTTTAGAAGTGTTGGTGAATATTTAATATCAATATCAAGAGTTAGTAAAAAGGAGACAAAAAACTTCTACTAATTCTGCAGCCAACAACTAAGAGTTCATCGTTGGCACTTCGTGCCCGACGAACTCTTAGTTGTTAGCAGTAATTTTTGCAGACTCTCATCAGCAGACAAATCAAATTAAAAATGAAATCAAAAATCAAAACATTATTAATAATTACACTTCTTTCGACACAACTTCTCTTTGCTCAAAATGTAGAAAAGAAATTTGTAACTATTGACAAAGTAAAAATTGCGTTCAAAACTTTTAGGCTTGAAACTAGAAAAGAAAATGAACCAGTTCTTGTTTTTGAAAGTGGTATGGGCGGTGGAAGTTTTGAATCAATTTTTGACTACTTACCCAAAAATGTGGCAGGAATAGAATATGGTAGAAATGGGTTAGGTGAATCAGAGAGTGACACCACTATTAAAACTGATGTTCAGGTTATTGAACGACTTCATAAACTATTATCAACATTAAAAATAAAACCGCCCTATTTAATGGTAGGACATTCTCTTGGCGGACCATTTATCAGACTATACACTTCCATCTATCCAAATGAAGTTTGCGGACTGGTATACATAGACCCGACTGATTTTATGCTTACCAAAGATGAAGACGAAAAAGTAAAGAAATCAACATCAAGTTTGACAGGATACAGAGATATCTGGACAATTAATTTGAAAGCTATGTCAAACGACACAGCTATGCCTTTGGGAATTAGAAACGAGGCAAAAAGAGAGCTTGTGGCAAGTACTCCAACTTTTTTTAAAGAATACTCATCAATGCCTTCTTTAAAAAACATGCCTGTTACTGTATTAATTTCATACAATAAACCGGTAGAATTCAACGAAAGTGAGATGAATAAAAAACTGAAATTGGGCATCAATTTAATTCCTTGGTGGAAGGAATTAGACAATCTAAGGATTGCTCATTATTCAGATATGATAAAAAACAATCACGATAGCAAAATCATTCTTTTGCCTGGTTACAGTCACGGAATCCATTATCAAGACCCCAAACTTGTAGCTGATGCTGTTGCTGACACGTATAATAAATGCCTAACTACTGACAAGAAATAAAACTACCGCTAACAAAAGGTCACTGTTGCACAACCTTAATTTCAAAAAAAACTATTTGCAGTTTTTCTTGAGGTCCGAGCGGGGTCTTCACGGCCAACTTTTAAAAAAGAATCAATTCAAAGATATGTAAGCCGTGAGACCCCGCGTTAAAATGAATCGTCCGGTTCTCTATGCAGCCGCAGTTCCTTGTTGCGTTCCCGAACCGGAACTACCACTACCAGACTGTCCGCCTTGTGCACCACTGTTGTTGTTTTCTTGCATAAAAGAAAGATACGAAAAAAGGCCAGAGTATTAACCCGGCCAAGTGCAAATTATTAAGTGTTCTATGAGCAAAGTTATACATTCGCATCGTTTTTTCTTCCTTGCCGACTTTCCTATATTGAAAGTTTGCGAGCCGATGTCTCACGGTGGGCATTGTGTTGAGGCGTGGACTCGGCGACAAATTCTTTATATATTCTTTTATGCATCTGTATTATGAAGTGACAAATTATGCTGAGTTATTTGATATTGATTTAACGAAGAAGATATTTTAGTATGGCGCCGAGTCCACGCCTTGCGCACAAAGACTTTGGTGAGACGTCGGCTTGCAACCCCCGGTTAACGGACACTCGGCAAGGAAGAAAATTTCTATTGTATTTTAGGAGACATGAAACCTGGTCGCAGATAATAGTTTTTTTAATTCAGATTGTATTTTCTCAGTAATGTAGTAAGAGGTTCAATAAACAAAAAAGGATTCTTATCAGGTTCTACCCCAATATTCACATGTCCGTTCTTACAAGGGATCAGTAAAACAAAAAAATTACCATAGCGGATAATAAAATATTCAAGTCCTCCGCAATCTATATTACCCCGTTGCGAAGCAAGTTTAATTAATACGGGGTTGACTAAGAGTTCTTCATATTTATCTGATTCATTGGAGCTGACATTATTGATATTACTACGCTGTTTCATGGAAAGTCCGTCATTATCGTATACAGCTATGTATCTTATATGTTCGGATATTTCAAACGCTTCATTGATCAACTTCTCTTTATCGTTCATAATTTATTTACAAAGTTGATGTGTTTTTGTTTATTAAACAAGAGTATGACAAGACTAAAAGAATTAATCGCTAACAACAAACTGCAATACATGGTCTATATTGTCTTATCCTTTGGGTTGTTGTACTGTGGACAATCGCGAAAATGCTACAGCACCTGAGATGCCTCCTGCGTCGGCATGACAAGACTCTGAGAATTTGAATAGTTTCAAACTGAGACACTACCTTTAAAATGGCCGTTACCGGGATAAAATATCCGGTTTTGGAATTGAATACCGGTCCGACTCAAAGGAATTTTGCCGGCAATAAAACAACCCTACCATGAAAAATATTCTGATGATTTATTGCCGTCAGGCCTTCAATCATTCTCTAAAAAAAATCGCCACTCATTTAGGTCTTAGCATCAGAAAATATAAAGAATTAGAAACAGGCAAAATATTGCTCACTAAAGAGCAGGCCCGCCAATTGGGAAAATTATTTAAGGTTAATGGAGATTATTTCTATGATGCAGCCCTTCAACTGGAATTACTGCTAACACAAAGAGAAATGATCATTTCACTCAAAGAGAGAAATAAGCGATTGGAAGAACAACTTAAAAAGCAGAATGGCAAAGGCCATATCGATAGGCAGAGAAAATAAAACATCACTAAATTTCTCTGCACCTCCGCGACTCAGCGGTTAAAATTACTTAAGACAGCCTCTTCGGCCTATATAGAGCTGTGAATTCACTTTTCGCTATGGTCCCTTTCGTTCGGGTCTCATTCGCCTCTCCTTCACCTTTCCTTCGGGTCGGCTTCGGGAATATGCGCTTTTAACCCGAACAAGAGTCGAACAAGAGTCGAACAGAACCCGAACAAATCAATATTTATAATAAAAGATTTTACCCCGAATCCGCCGAAAACGCCAAAATCCGGCATCTACCGGGCAATAAAGAGTTGAGGCTCTCTATATGAGATTAGTTCATAATAAGAGATCAGCAGAATTTTTTGGAAGTATTGGATCTTTAAAACGGAGGCAGGGCTCAGGGAGTAAGAGAAAAAGAGAAAGTTGATCGAGGGTCTGTCGCCGGTCTTTCAAAGGATTGGGTTTAAAAAACTTTCTGGACGGTTATAGGACATTGGACGGTAAGGAATCTGACGAGTTCTCCGGGTCAATCAACTTTCAGACACAAATCTATGTCTGTAGAACATGGAATACAAGAGCACTATTGACCGATTTTTTTAATATGGTTTTTACCGGAATAATAGTAAGATTTCTAGAAATTCTTTCGTAACTTTTCGCAATTCCTGAAAGTAGTTGGTACTTTCCACAATAATAAATCAGGTAGTTCTACTATGGCATATATCGAAGGAATTTTCCAATTTGCATTCGAAAAACTAGCAGTTAAAAACTGTATTTATTTTTTAAAATAACTAATATCCAATGAAAAGTCCCGAACCCAATGCAGTGATAAAAGTCGCTATTGCCGATGACCATGCACTGTTCCGCACAGGAGTAAAAACCTCTCTTTCAGCCCGTAAAGATATCCAGATGGTAGCCGAGGCGGAGAATGGTATGCAGTTACTCAATCTTTTAAAGCATATCCAGCCCGATGTAGTTTTACTCGACATTACTATGCCGATCATGGATGGACTGGCGACCTTACCGGAAATAAAAAGAATGTACCCGAATATAAAGGTCATCATGCTTTCCATGCACAATGATCATTCCATGATCAGCCGCATGATGGAGATCGGGGCTAATTCTTATTTAACAAAAGAATCCGATTCGGAAACTATTTACCAGGCCATTAAAACCTGTTACCAGCAGGAGTTCTTTTTTAATGAACTTACGAATAAAGCACTCCTGAATGGTTTACGTACAAAAAGAACGGTTGATTCTTCGATGCCGCACGATGTGCAGTTAACAGAGAAGGAGATAACCATTTTAAAACTGATGTGCGAAGAAAAAAGTACAAAAGAAATTGCAGATATGGTTGACCTTAGCCCCCGTACCGTGGAAGCTATACGCGACAAACTAAAAACAAAAACAGGTACCAAATCAATGGCCGGTCTTGTTATGTACGCGGTAAAGGCCGGAATTGTAGAACAACCCCGCTAAACAGATTGCTTTATTGATTATTGCCATTCGCCCGGTGCGGATGGCATTTTTTTTATATGGGAAAATAAATTTAATCGACAATCGCATTTTTTACGGCGAACATGACAAGTCCTGCAGTATTCCGGACTCCAACCTTTTCAATCAATCGTTGCCTGATGCCTTCCACTGACCTCGGGCTCAAAAAGATCTGTTTGCCGATCTCCACCGCGGTTTTTTCTTCGCAGATCAATTTCAATACTTCAAGCTCACGCTCCGTCAGTTCAATATTTTCATTGAATGACGGTTTGATATTCGATCGCAGCACTAGCTTTTTCAATAGCGCCTTATTCACAAGGTCATTGAAATAATAACCATTTTCATGAACCGCATAAATCGCTTTCCTGATCTCATCCGGTTCGGCATTTTTTAAAAGGTAACCGTTGGCGCCGATCTCCATCAGGTGAATAATGAATTTATCATTGTCATACATCGAAACAACCAATACTTTCACATCATTGTATTTTTTCCGGATGATCTCTGTTGCTTCCATTCCATCCATGATCGGCATCTTGAGGTCCATGATGACCACATCAGGCTTTTTCAGTTCCATTTCTTTCAAAAGATCATCGCCGTTATCCACTTCAAAACTAACTTCCAGGTTGTCGTCTTCGGCAAGACTAACCTTGAGTCCTTCACGGAAGATTTTATAATCATCAGCTATAGCCACCCTGATCTTACTCATGACTGATCATTTACAGGTATAGTTAATGTAATAACATTCCCCGTTTCATTCTTTTCAAAAAATATTTTTCCTTTCAAAAGAATGATACGGTTCTGAATATTTTTTAGCCCCAATCCTTCCGGTTTATAACGCAATTCTTCAAACTGCTCCTGGCTCAATCCATTACTGTCAAAGTTCAGAATAAAAACTAAAAGCTGTTCATTTAATGCAGATTTGATATGGATATAACTTGCATGTGTATGTTTCAGGATATTATTGACCAGTTCCTGGACGATGCGATAAATTGCGAGGTCGGACTGGCTATTCCGGACGAGGTAATTATTATCGAGATGAGTTTCAACATTTATTAATCGACTTTGTACCGTTTTGTTGAGAAAATGCCTGATCGCCTCGTTCAATCCAAATTCTTTTAATAATGTTGAATGAAGATTGTGGGAAATGCTGCGAACTTTGTCGATACCCTCGTCAAGCAACTGTTTGGATTTTTCATGTAGCTGCCGGCTTTTCTCATCAAGTTGGTCTGTCTTGATATTTGAAAGATGCAATCTTACAGAGGAAAGAATGGCGCCTACTTCATCATGCAGGGTTTCCGAAATCCTGTGGCGTTCACCTTCTTCGCTCAGGATCGCACTTTCAATAAGCTGATTCTGCTGTTTTTCTCTCAACTCCTGCATCTCTTGCTGGTATTTAAATCTCTTCCGCTGATTTACGGTGAATACTACCAGGAAACTCACCACTAATAAAAGCATTACAGCGATCCCGATAATGACAAGCAGGGTAATATCAGGATGTGTCTGAGTCATAGAAGGCTTTCGCAATAAAACAACATAAAACAATGTAGGAAATATTGTGTACATCCCATATATGATATGCGAAATTCCATGATCGTTCGGACGTCTTCATCAGTGCATCGTAAAAAAGAAAAATAAAAAAATTGACAGCAACATAGATCGTTAGCCCGGCCACGATCCAATCCACCGAACGTGTTCGTGAAAAATGAGTTTCCTCCTGCTTTAGCAAAAACCAGTAATATTGAAGGCAATAGAACAATAATAAAGCGGCTTCTGTTGCATGAAGCGGGCTATTGAATTCACCATAAAGACTTTTGAATGATTTGATAAAACTGAAATAGATCACCACGAATATCAAAAATAAAACGGGAGCCAGCTTTTTTATATTCACCAGGAATGGCTGCTTTAACCGGTTGAAGAACCAGCTGAATAATAACAGTCTTGCGATAGAATGAACAACATAAACAGGTAAATTGTTTCTTGCCCATTGGGGCAGATTTAACGTGCGCTGGAACTGCCAGGAGAAATCGGCAATACTATTTAAAGCCAGCGCAATCCACAAATAAATAACTACAGGCTTTAATAAATTGCTGATATGCTTTCGCCGGAGAAAAAAAATGGTCAGTGGTATGAGCAAGGCCCATACTTCTGACCATCCAAGCAGTTTTTCGAGTAGTTTATCCACTATGAAGGTGTAGCTGTTCCTGAATCCGGGGGAGGCGCTGGCGGGCAGGGATTAGCCGTATCCGTTGTGCTTACATCATAACAAACATAATCGGGATTAAGGACCCCTGGCTTTGGTTTAAAATGGATGTAGCCATCTTTGTTTTTTTTAATGATACGGCGGATCTGCTTTGACGACAATTCAAGTTGCGGGAACATTAATTCATCATCCTCGCCATATGTAAGGACTACTGCCTTTGAGTCCGGATCCGGTTCCAGCATAATTAATCTTTGCATTGTCTTGAAATTTGAAATTATTTCTCCTTCCTTTTTCTTTTCAAATGATTCGTCAAGGTCCATCCATCTTCTTTTTTTATCCATTTTATAAGCAACTAATACAAGATGGCCCCCCTTGTGTACAAACTGAAAACACAGTCTTCTGAATTTTATTTTTCCGTTGTCTTTCAGCTCTTCTATTTTCAATCGTAGCGGGGGAAAGGAAAAAGTTGACTGAGTTTTTTCTACGGGTATTGATCTGATCATGTTAGAAGTTTCGGGTGACATAGTTTAAAGTTTTTATAGTGAAGAATGCAGGGCGGAAACTTCCAGAAGGTGGGAATGTATTTCTAAGCTACACCAATCATTTGATATTTCAATTGCCGGTTTTATATATAGGTAGTTCTACGCATCCGCTATGGTGGCGCATTTCTACGCAAATGGTAATTCATTTAACAGATGATCTACGCTATATTTTTTTACAGTAGATACTACCTTGACTTGAGGGTCTTGAGGGGCGAATCTTTGCTCTGCAAAATCAAAGTATATGAAGAGCAAAATTTTTCCCCCGGCGATAGTGGTTATAGTGTTGATCCTGGCTTCTCCCCTTGTTTTCACTATGAACCTGAGTAAAAACTCCGGACGTGCTGTTCATTCCGGGTATATATTGGAAGTATCTCCAGAACCGATCCAGGAGCAAATGACTTTATTTGTCCATAGCTTTTCCTATATAATACCCGGCGAAGACCCACACGAACATCATATGTATGAATTCAACTTTGAGAGAATCAAAAAGACAAGGCGTTTTTGTAAACTCTGGTGTATATTGGTGAGAATGCTTGTGATCATCAGTCACTTTTCGGTGATCATCTATGTTTTTAAATCATTGATCCGCTAAATTAACTTATGCCCGGTTTTGTCAATTATAACGGGACAATTATTAACTGCGATGTGCCGGTCATTACCGCACAGGATCAAAGTTACCGCTATGGGTATGGATTGTTTGAAACCATGAAAGTAGTAAGTGAAAAAATAGTAATGGCCGGCCTGCATTTCGAAAGATTATTCAGAAGCTGTTCTCTTTTGCAATTCCGGGTGCCGGAATTTATTACCCGGGAAAATTTAGAAAACCAGGTTCTTCAGCTATGTAAAAAAAATGATTGTGAGAAACTGGGCAGAATACGACTATCCCTGTCTGGTGGGAGCGGAGGATTGTACGATGTCGCTGAAGGATTTCAATATTTGATCGAATGCTGGTCATTACAGGATAGTGTGAATAAATTAAACGAAAACGGGTTAATGATAGATGTATTTCCAGGGGCCAGGAAAAGCTGTGATCGTTTTTCCAACCTGAAATCAGCCAATTTTTTGCCCTATGTAATGGCTGCAAAATATGCGAAGGAAAAGGGATTGAATGACTGCCTGGTACTAAATGCGCACGAAAGGATCTGTGATGCCACCTCCGCCAATATATTCTGGATAAAAGACCGGCAACTATTTACCCCACCATTAAGCGAAGGTTGCGTGGCGGGGGTGATGAGAAGATATTTAATGCAAAGCTTACAGGGAACAAGGCACAAGGTGCAAGAGAGAAGCTGTGAAATAAAAGATTTAGAAAATGCTGACGAGGTTTTTCTGACTAATGCAATAAATAATATCCGGTGGGTAAAGCAGTTTAGAAATTGTCTGTATAAAACTAAAATATCGACAGATCTGTTTAAAGATCTTGTTATTGATTTACATAAATAATCAATAATAAAATCGTTGAGCAGTTGTTTAAATGATTTAAAAATTGATGCTGTAGTTTAATCCTTTGAAAGTTTGATGAACGGCGCTGTTGGAAACAGAACCAAAGCGGTAACTAAAGCCCATGCCGAAATTAAAATCATACTTGGAAGCGATCAGCCTGCGTCTTGTAAGTACATCGTCACGGGTTGCTCCTTCCTTGGGTAAATTGATCTGGTCGCGGATAAAGGAATAATTTCCGTAAAGACCGAACTGGAACCCTTTAAAAACCTTCCAGCTCACAGCCCCCGTGATCGAGAAATTATTTTTTCTGAAATCTTCAAAGTAATTTGACCAGAAACAACCCACATTAATGCTTCCCCAGGGTTTGATGAACGAAGTAATGATCGTTGCCGTTTGTTTTGCCTGCCACTCTGTTGTTTTAAAATACAGGGACGTATCCCTGTAATCAAGGTATTCAAAACCTAATCCATAAGAAAAAACTATCCGCTGGCTATTGAATTTTTTGTAAGGGAATAAACTGTATTCAACATATCCTGTAGAGTTGATCTTTGCATCAAGATTTTCAAATGGTTCTGCCCGGAAACCTCCATCCGTACCGATACCCCAGTGCTCATTCATTTTTCTTGTGATATTATAGAACAGGTTGGTCCGGTCCCTGTTTGTTTTTACTTTTTCAGTGTCTGAAACAGTTGCTTCATCCCTGTTTATTGAATGAGAAAAATAGACTGAGGTCAGGATTTTTTCTGTTTCTCTTGAAGCGCTAAAGTTGAGATTGATATTTTTTGAATTGTAATTTTCGTTTTTACTGAAAAACCCGGAAGTGCCGATACTAAATGTCCAGTAATTCCAGGGGTCTTTCTTTGGTTCCGTTTTTTGTGCGGTTGATGAATCCTTTAAATATTTTATTTCAAGATCTTTGCCAGCACTTGTTTTCGATATATATCTTATCAACCCCAGTTTGAGATAATGCACCATCTGTTTTCTCTTATCATCATCTGAAGAAGTAGGATCATTAAAATAGATCAGGGTATCCACGAGGCCGGCAAAGCGTTGTTGCCCCAAAAAATTCATTTCGTTTTGTTCACCTCCGCTATTGCTGTATTGCGTAGTGATCAGAACATGAACATCGCTTTGAAACCGGTCTCTTACAAATTCTACCATTTTCAGTTCTGTGCGTACATAATCAAAATCGCAAAGCCAGCTGCGGTTGCAGTCTAAAAACACTTTCACTTTTTCTGTAGTATTTTGAGCAAAAAGCGGGTAAGTAAGCAATAGGACAAGTACCACCAGGAAACAATGGTTTGATTTTCTCATGATCGTGGGTTTGTATAAAAGAACAAATAGATTATTACAAAAAAAAATTCATGCTGTTAAAAGAAAATGAAATCATAAACAAAATAAGAGTAGTAATCCCGGCAAATCCATAAAACTTTATAAAAGGAAAAGCTGCCTTGACGAAAGGGAATTATTTCTGCCTGGTTTCATCGACAAATAAGTTTGATGTAAAATCTCTATGGCTTTCTTTCCCTCATTACCAAGGTCCGCAGAATAGTTATTTACATAGAGCTCAATATGCTGCCGCATAACATCCTCACTCATTTCCTGCGAATGCTTTTTTACGTAGTCTGTAATCAACGGGTAGTCAGCATAAGCATATTCAAGACTTTTCTTTATCAGTCCATTTACTTTTTCGGCCACTGGCCTTTCAATTTTTCTTTTTATCGCAATGCCGCCTAAGGGGATTGCTGTATTCATTTTTTCTTCCCAGTATTCACCAAGGTCCATCAGTTTATGCAAACCTCGTTGCTGGTAGGTAAACCTGTTTTCATGAATGATTACACCAAGATCTGTTTTGCCCGATAGCACCGAATTTTCAATTTCTGAAAAGATCATTGGAATTTTATTCTTAGCATCGGGAAATGCAAAACTTAAAAGAAGATTTGCCGTTGTATTTACTCCCGGAATAGCAATCGTGGCAGCATTCACTTCATCATTCTTACTTCCTTGTTCTTTACCTGCCTGCCGGGCAGGCAGGTTCGATATTAACAACGGTCCGACCCCTTTCCCCAGGGCACTCCCGGAATTGAGAAGGATATACCTGTCAGCTGCCTGAAAAAAAGCAGGAAAGCTCAACTTGGTAATATCCAGTTTGCCTTCTGATGCCCACTGATTAAGTGTTTCTACATCCTGCAAAACAACGTCAAATTCAAGCCCTTCGTTATCGATCTTTTTATTGACCAGCGCATCGAAGATAAAGGTATCATTAGGACAGGGAGAAAAGCCAAGAGTTAATTTCATAAATAATATCAATCCTCATTAATTGATTCAATAATACTGATCAGTTCTTTATTCAGGTTTATAATTGATCTCTTCAGGTTCCATTTCTTTTTATTTCTTTCACCTATATAGTTGGAAACGCTGCGTAACTGGACAAAGGGGATCTTTTCCATTAAACAGGTGTAATGCAGAGCAGCACCTTCCATTGATTCAATGACAGGTTTAAAACTATGTTTATAGAGTTTCATTCTTTGTTTTGATGTCGTGATCTCGTTTACTGAAATGGCATTTACTTTTTGAAGTTTTATTTTTTTAAGCAGGCCGTTTTCATTTACCAGCCATCCCTTTGTAAACGGAAACTGGTCATGGGGAACGAGATCAAGATCAAAAAGGGTTTTTAATTTTTTTAATTCTATCACGCTTTGGTCAGCAATAGTTTCTTTTTTTATGGTCACCACGGTGCCAAGCGGGATTTTTTTATCAAAACAACCGGCGATTCCTGCCTGGATGATAAGACCTGGTCTTTTAAGAGCTATTTGTTTTGCCAGGTGGTAGGTGGCGGCTGTGAGACCGATACTTGTTATAAGAACGTCAATATTCTGCCAACGTTTCGTATGGTGGTAATATTCAAAAAATGGTTCGATCTCTTTGGCCGTGGCTGCGATTACTAAAATATTCATACAAGCGGTTAACAAAAATTTTCGCAAATACAAGCGTCAAAGTTATTGATAGCGGATCAGTTTGAAAATTTTGAATGCAAGCCCCCGATTTATCGGGGGCTAAATAGCCAAACCGACCCAGTACCAGGTTAGTGATTCATTTTTACCAATCCTGATTTGACTTACCTTTGCCCCTCACATTTTTTTATGGTTTACCTGACAAGGATAGAACATTTTAACGCGGCTCATAAACTTTATAACCCCGGCTGGAGCAGGGAAAGAAATGATGAAGTTTTTGGTAAATGCGCCAACGATAACTGGCATGGACATAACTATGAACTCTATGTAACGGTGAAAGGAACACCTGGCGCTGACACAGGCTTTTTGTTTGACGTTAAAAAGCTGAGTGTACTCATTAAGGATCATATTTTAGAAAAACTGGATCACAAAAACCTGAACCTGGACGTGGATTTTATGGAAGGTAAGATGTGCAGCAGTGAAAATCTTGCTGTTGGTATCTGGCAGCAACTGCTACCCCACCTGCCTTCGGGAGTTCAGCTTCATTGCATAAAGCTGGTTGAAACGCCAAGGATCTATGTGGAATATTTTGGAGAAGGATGAAAGCAGCCAACCATTTTGACTCTGCAACGTTAGGTAATAATGGATTGTCGCAGATATGACAATAGGGGAAAAACAGTGCATTAATTTTGTAATAGAAAGTTATGAATGAAAAAGTAGCGGTTTTCAGGAAGGAGCATTTTAATGCAGCTCATCGTTTATACAATGCAAATTGGGATGACGCTACCAATGAAAAGGTTTTTGGTAAATGTGCCTTGCCGCATTATCATGGGCATAATTATGAAATGGAAGTGAGGGTAGCCGGAGTGCCTGATGAAAAAACCGGGTACGTCATGGATCTGAAATTATTATCCGACCTTATCAATAGAGAGATCATTGAACGGTTTGATCATAAAAATCTGAACCTCGATACGGAAGAATTTAAAAACCTTAATCCTACAGCCGAAAATATTGTTGTTGTGATCTATAAATTATTGCGTCCACAGATCGATAGCAAGTTTGATCTGCAGATAAGATTGTACGAGACGCCAAGAAATTTTGTGGAATACCCGGTGAGTTAGATGATAGTTTTATAGATGATCGATAATAGATAAAAGAATAATAAATATAACAGCAACCAGCAACAAAAAACCAGCAACCAGTATATGTCGTATAAAAAAACAGAGCAATTTGATGAGAATGTTACATCAAGTCTGGGTAAAAATTATAAAGAGGTCCTCGCATTGATCGGTGAAAACCCAAACAGGGAAGGACTGCTTAAAACTCCTGAACGTCTGGCCAAGGCCATGCAATATATGACCCAGGGTTACCAGCAGGATGCGCATGCTATTTTAAATTCAGCAAAGTTTCATGAGGAGATCAGTGAAATGGTTATCGTAAAGGATATTGAACTCTATTCTATGTGTGAGCATCACATGCTTCCGTTTATTGGCAAGGCGCATATTGCATATATACCGAATGGATGGATTACAGGTTTAAGCAAAGTTGCAAGGGTGGTAGATGTATATGCAAGACGTCTGCAGGTGCAGGAACGATTGACGACCCAGATATTGGCTGCTATTAAAGAAACGCTTAACCCCCTTGGAGTAGCTGTTGTTATTGAAGCACAGCATTTATGTATGATGATGCGGGGTGTTCAAAAACAAAATTCAGTTACTACTACTTCCGCTTTTGACGGAGAATTTATGAAAAACCCTACACGTAGTGAATTTTTGAAACTGATCTCTTCAAAGCTATATTGAAAATCAATCCATTTACGGTGAAATGCCATAAAGATTTTTTTAGATAAAGTCTTTATGGCATTTTTGTTTGCTCAAGAATGTGATTATGAAACATGCCTATGTTTTTCCGGGCCAGGGTTCTCAATTTGCGGGGATGGGATCAGAACATTATGAGAACAGCGCTTTTGCAAAAAAATTATTTGAACAGGCTAATGATATTCTTGAATTCCGTATTTCCGATATTATGTTCCGGGGCACTGAAGAAGATCTGAAACAAACAAAGGTGACCCAGCCTGCTGTTTTTCTTCATTCAATTATTGCTTACAAGGGTATAGAAAACGCTAAACCGGATATGGTAGCCGGTCATTCATTAGGTGAATTTTCTGCCCTGGTGGCAAATGGAACATTAAGCTTTGAAGATGCACTCAGCCTGGTTTCTATTCGTGCACAGGCAATGCAGAAGGCCTGTGAGTTAAACCCCTCAACAATGGCAGCAGTTCTTGGATTGCCGGATGAAAAAGCAGAATCAATTTGTGAACAGGTGCAGAAAGAAACAGGAGAAGTGGTAGTGGCTGCAAATTATAATTGCCCGGGCCAGTTAGTCATAAGCGGATCGATAAGAGCTATTGAAATTGCCTGCGAAAGAATGAAGGCAGCGGGTGCGAAACGGGCTATGGTACTTCCTGTTGGCGGTGCTTTTCATTCTGCGCTGATGGAACCGGCGAGAGAAGAATTACAAACTGCTATCGAAGCTACAAGATTTCATACACCTGTTTGCCCTGTGTATCAAAATGTAATTGCAAGGGCTGTAATGGATGGAGAAGAAATCAAGAAAAACCTGATCGATCAATTAACCTCTCCTGTGCGATGGACCCAAAGCATAGAAGCAATGATAGCAGACGGTGCTTCTACATTTACGGAAGCTGGTCCGGGAAAGGTGTTGCAGGGATTGATATTAAAAATTAATAAATCTGTTACTGTTGAAGGAGTAAGCTAACCAATTTTGTTCTTTATATACAGTAGATTTACGATGTGGCAATCTTTGAAATTTATCTTACCTTAAAGTACAAAATTGCTTAACCATGAAAAAAATTCTACTCTCCGCAGCCACCTTACTATTAGTTTTTACCAGTAAAATTTTTGCACAGCGAACCTGTGCTTCTTATGAACATTTACAGGAACAAATGGCCAATGATCCGCAATTTGCACATAAGGTCCAGGAAAATGAAAGAAACTTCTATAACTACATGCAGAACAAACAGCTCCGGAAGGGACACACTACCAACCTGACAATTCCTGTGGTCGTTCATGTAGTTTACAACACTCCGCAGCAAAATATTTCTGATGCCCAGGTTCAGTCACAAATCACTGTGATGAATGAGGATTTTACAGCCAGCAACAACGATTACAATAATTATGACGCGGGTTATGGCGCTGTTAAAGGAGATTTTGGTATTGAGTTTTGCGTTGCTCAAATAAGACATGTACATACAAATAGAAAATCTTTCGTTACCAACGACGGTGTAAAAAAAACCAGGCAGGGAGGAGATGATGCTATAGATCCTGAACATACTTTAAATATCTGGGTTTGCAATCTTGGACAGAATCTTTTAGGCTATGCACAATTTCCGGGCGGGCCGGCCAATACTTTTGGAATTGTAATACTTTATTCAGCCTTTGGCCGTGGCGCCCAGTACAATTTAATAAGCGCATATAATCTCGGCAGAACTGCTACGCATGAAATAGGCCATTGTCTTGGTCTGCGTCATATCTGGGGTGATGCTACCTGTGGAAATGATTTTGTTGATGACACCCCTCTTCACAATGCGGCTAATTTTGGCTGTCCGGGTGAGGGACATCGCAGCACCTGCACAGGTACACCGCTGGAAATGTGGATGAATTATATGGACTACACCGATGACCGCTGTATGTATTTTTTCAGTGATGGACAGGGAACAAGAGCCGATTTCTTTATCAGCACAGATCCCCAATTACAGACAATTGTAATCAGCACAGCCTGTAGTACAGGTCCGGGTAATCACTTGCTCGTAAATACGGGTGATGCTGTAAATACAATTTCTTCAAGACTGGCAAAAGGAGATTTTGCAATTTATCCTACAATAACCAACGGATCTATAAACATTCAGCTTAATGCTGCTAAATCAGGTTTAGCCGAAGTAAATATTTATAACCAAACCGGGGCTTTAGTAATGAAACAACAAATAGTAGTTGTGGAAGGAATAAATACAAATGAAATGAATATAGGTCGCCTGCAAAACGGTGTATACATTCTTCAATTAAACCAGGATAATAAAAAAATGGTAAAGAAACTTATTGTTCAGCACTAAGACCCGCTGCTTAGATAAAAAAAATCCCGATAACTATCGGGATTTTTTTTATACATACATACTGCAGTTAAGCCAACCGGCATCAATATCGGCATTGTATTTTTTATAGAAATTAATGGCAGCCTCATTCCAATCCAGCACCTGCCAGATGATACGGTTGAATTTTTTTTCTCTTGCTTCTTCAATCAGGCGTTCAAAAAGCAATTTCCCGATTCCCATTCCTCTCATTGAATGAGTAACAAGAATATCTTCCAGGTACATGGCCTGTCCCTTCCATGTTGAGTAGCGAATGTAATAAAGAGCAAAGCCTTCAACACGTCCGTTGACTTCGGCTACGAATGTCCACCATACAGGCTTTTCCCCAAACCCGCTTTCTGTAAAATGTTCTAAAGTGACTGTAACTTCTTTCGGCGCCCGTTCGTATTCCGCTAACTCTTGCACCAATTCTAATAATCTTGGACAATCTTCTTTAACTGCTTTGCGAATTGTGATTTCCATCAGTATTATTAATTATTAATTATTTCATCCATCCCGGTCCTTTCACAAATCTTCCGGGTTTAGCACCTGTATGTTCACTATTTTTCAAAACCTGTACTCCATTTACAAAAACATCCATCACACCTGTTGAATACTGATGAGGTTTTGCAAACGTGGCATGATCTGTAATGGTTGCAGGATCGAACACAACTATATCAGCATAATTTCCAATTTTTAATTCGCCGCGTTTCTGAAGCTTCAGATTCGTTGCAGGTAATTTGGAAAGTTTGCGAACAGCATCCTGTAAACTGATCAGTTTTTCATCTCTTGAAAATTTACCGAGCACCCTTGCAAAATTTCCATACGCTCTTGGATGCGGATTTGAATTGAGGAATACAGCTTCAGGCGCTTCCGATTCTGCATCCGAGCAAAAACTAACCCAGGGCAAGGCAATTTCTTTTTTTATATTGTTTGAATCCATCGAAAAATAAGAGACGCCGATGCGGGTGCTGTCTTCGACGATAAGATTCATGGCAGTTTCCTCAGGAGACGCACCTCTTATCTCTGCAACTTCTGCAAGGGTTTTTCCAATGTATTTGCGAAGGGAATCTTTGCGAAATTGCAATAATAGAACCCCTTTTGCACCACCTGCTCCGTAATAGGTATTTTCCCAATCTTTCGCATTCGTGTTCATAGCTTTTTTCATTTGCTCACGAATAGCCGGTCTTTGTAAACGAAACCAAAGACTATCAAATCCTCCGTCCTGCAATGAAGGAGGAAAGGAAGCTGTAAGCCCTGTTGCACTTGCATGATAGGTGTACATGTCGGCGGTGATCTTCAATCCTTCGCTTCTTGCTCTCTCAACAATTTTTACCAGGCTGTCAATCTTCCCCCAGTTATCCTTTCCCGCTGCTTTTAAATGATAAATCTCTGCCGGGATATTTGCCTGTCTTGCAATGGTGATCAGTTCGTACAGTGCTTCAAATAGTTTATTGCCTTCGTTACGCATGTGAGAAATATACATGCCTCCGTGCCTTGATGCTTCTTTTGATAATTCAACCAGTTCATTTGTTTTTGCAAAAAATGCAGGAGGATAGATCAGCGAAGAACCAACACCCATGGCTCCTTCTTCCATGGCTTGCTTCACCAATAATTTCATGCTGTCCAATTCTGCGGCGGTTGGATCACGGTCACCTTCACCCACTACATATTCGCGGACAGTAGTGGCGCCAACAAACGAAGCGACATTACAGGAAATACCTTTTTTCTCAAGCCAGTTCAAATATTCTCCCAGCGTATTCCATTCTACTTTGTATTTGATATCGGTTTGACCTTTTTGCATTAACTCCTTCATTCTTGGATTCAATGGTCCCATACTTTCACCTTCACCCATTACTTCCATTGTCACGCCCTGCCGTATGTCTCCTTGTGACCGGCCATCCTGTATCAGGCTTTCATTGGCCCAGCTCAGCATATTAATAAAACCGGGTGCCACAGCCATTCCTTTTGCATCCATCTCATTTTTTGCGGATTCATTTTTGAGATCGCCTATGAATGCGATTGTATCTGCGTTAATGGCAATATCAGCTTTATAAGGTTCGCCACCATTGCCATCATAGATCATTCCATTGCGGATGATGGTGTCATATTTATTTTTTTGTTTACAGGAAAATAAAAATGCACACAGAAGAAATAAAAATAAAACTCTCATAATTCAATGTTTGATTAAATGATTTTATTCGGACAAAATAAATTTAAACATAAGGTGCAGCTTGTATAAGCCCCCTTTGCGCCGACGCTGACGCCGTCGGCCATAGTCTGTGGCGTCGGACGAAGCTTTAGCACAAGCGTTAGGGGGTTTTAAGTGCTTGTTTAAGATCGACAATAATATCCTGCAAATTTTCAATTCCTACATTCATTCGTATAAGTCCATCGGTAATGCCATATTTTTCCCGCATTTCTCTGGGTACTCCATAATGCGTCATGGAAGCGGGGTGTGATAAAAGCGTATCACAGGTACCCAGCGAAACTGTTCTTACACACATTTTCAGTTTATTCATAAAATCAATTCCTCCCTGCAATCCTTTTTTTAATTCAAAACTCAGCATGCCACCGGGGTGCCGCATTTGTTTCATAGCAATTGCATGGTCGGGATGTGAGCTAAGCCCTGTATAATTGACCCTGGCAACAGCCGGGTGCTGTGCAAGGAAATTTGCTGTTTCCATTGCATTATGGCAATGCCGTTCCATGCGCAACTCCAGGGTTTTTATTCCCTGTATCAATAGAAAAGCATCAAATGGATTGGAGTTTCCTCCCAGCAAACGATGCACTTTGGTTACATGAGAATTCATAAATTCCAGGTCTTTTCCCAAAAGAATTCCACCAATAGCAGTACCGTGCCCGTTCAAAAATTTTGTGGTAGAATGAACAATGAAATCAACGCCGTAGCGAAACGGTTGTTGAAGATAAGGCGTGGCGAAGGTATTATCGCAGGCAACAATGATATTAAATTGTTTTGCAAGTCTGCAAAGTTCTTCAATATCTACACATTGAATGGTCGGATTAGCAGGAGTTTCAAGATACAGCATCCTGATGCCGCCTGATTTCATTGCAGTTTCGGCTTTATCCAGATCCCTCAGATCGATTATTTCAGCCTTAATATTAAATGCAGGCAAAATTTTTTCTACCAGCTCATCGGTACCGCCGTATAAAGAAAAATGAGTGAGGATCTTATCCCCGGGTTTTAAGGTAGCAAACATCAATGTTGAAATCGCCGCCATACCTGATGAATGCAGAATGCCCTTCACCTTTGTATCTGCTCCGAAAGTTTCAAGAGCAGCAATTTTTTCTGCGGCTTCTGTCATTGTCGGGTTGCCCCAGCGGGAATAAATATATCCTTCTTCTTTTCCGCTGAATCGTCGCATACCCTGCTCCGCGGTATCATATACGTATGTGCTTGACGCATAAATAGGAACCTGGTGGGCATACATCGGATCCTGTATGTGTCCGCCATGGACAGCTACCGAACTGAATCCGGAAAGTGGAGATTTTTTATCGCTCATTACTGAAGAATGTTTTATTTTATAAAAAGATTGAAAACTACCAATCGCTACAAATATCCTTTTAATCCTTTAAATCACATAAATCACGGTTCTGACATGAAAGAATTATTAAAACAATTTGCTGCCTATAATACCTGGGCCAACCAAAAATTAGCCGATCTTATTTTATCATTGACCAATGAACAGCAGACCAAAGAAATAGCAAGCAGTTTTAATAGTCTTTACAAAACTGTTTTGCATATGTGGGATGCGGAAAGCATCTGGTGGCAGCGAATGAAATTACATGAACGGATCATTCGACCCAGCGAAAATTTTAAGGGAAGCATGCAGGATGTTGTAAATGGTTTAATGCAGCAAAATCGTCAATGGGAAGAATGGGTAGGCAATGCTTCAGACCTTTCTATTGCTCATGTTTTTCAATACCAGAATTCAAAAAGAGAACAATTCAAGCAGCCCATTTACCAAATGGTGCTGCATCTCTTCAATCATGGCACCTACCACCGCGGGCAATTGGTAACTATTCTTCGCCAGCTTGGCATTGAAAAAATTCCCGAGACTGATTTTATTGTGTGGAGCAGGAAGAAATGATACCAGTCGGGCTATAACCTTGCATTGACTTAAAAGAATTATACCATAAACTTGGGATTATCGGGCCAGTCCAAACTCCTACATTCGTTTTTATAAAATCGGACCTTTGAAACAGATGAAGATAAAAGAAGAAATATTTTCTTAAATCCTTTAATTGAAAAAATCAATCGTTATGAAGAACACAATCCCTGCTACTAAATTAAAAGAATGGGTGTCCAATTTTAAAGAAAACGAACATATTCCATTTATCACCACTTCAGCTTTAATTGAATTAGATGAATTGAAGAGTTTTATTGCAGATATTGAAAAAGAACAGGTTAAAAATAAAAACATCCGGATATATTTTGTCAGGTTTTCATTAAATGACCTGCCAACAAAAACAGCGATGGTTGGGGATAGGCCGGCGAGGGGGTGTATGTGGCTGGAGGCAGGTAAAGATTCTGGTTTGACACAGGGAAGCATTGTAATGGTACCCGTCCAGAATTTTGATTCTGATGAAGAATGGGTTCTAACGGCAGATGATATTGTTCATAATGATAAAATAACCATTTTCATGCCCGGGAAAGATTTCCTGGGAACAGGCCTTTTCCCTCCCTGAGAGGGCTAAATTACCTATTTTACTTTAGCGATCGGATCATAATGCTTTCTAAGTTGTTGTATGAACGTTGAACAGTTTATATCCTGGTTCCCTTTATTTGTTGTTGGACTGGCAGCGGCAATCAGCCTGCGCAGCTTTCGTTACCATTACCCGGTTGCTCTCAAACAGTTGTCTTTGTTATGGGTGTTAATTTTTTTTATTGATCTTGCAGGGCATATTATAAAGGCATACCAGGTAAACAATCACTGGCTTTATAATATTTATTATTGGTTGCAGTATCTTTCATTGCCATACTTATACTATCAGCAAATTCAAAACCAATACATCCGTAACATAATCCGTGTCTTTTATATAGCATTTCCCGTGTTTGTTCTGGTAGACAGTATCTTTATAGAGGGTATAGTAAATCTGCAAAGTCTTATAATTGTCATTGGTGGAATTTTCATTATTTTTCTCGCAGCTGCTTATTTCAGGCAACTATACATAAGCGAAGAAAATGAAAAGATCACCCGTGATCCCTGGTTTTGGTTCAGCTTTGGTTTTATCATCAATTTCGGCGGAACTGTACCGTTCCTGGGCATGTTGAATTATTTATTGGAACATTATAGGCCATTTACCAGGTTTTACTATTTGTATTTTTCTAACTCGTACGTCATCTTACTCAATGTACTCATTATAGCCGGCTATTTATGCAGGACACATTATCAGGAATCATCTTAATACTTGTGGCAAGCACTCTGATCATTCTCATCCTGCTCGTGCTGGTCATCATTTCTCTTTTTATCAATCAGAAAAGAAAATACCGGCACTGGCAGGAGAAATCTGAAATAAAGAACACGTACGAGCAGGAGCTGCTGCGATCACATTTAGAAATACAATCACAGACTTTTGAAAGCATTTCAAGGGAATTGCACGATAATGTAGGTACGCTGATTTCCATTGCCATGGTGCATATCAAATCAATGACAGAATTAAAAAACGGGAATGACCGGCAAAAGATAACAGAAATAGATAGTTTGCTAAATGAGGCCATGGATACATTGCGTGATATTTCGCGCAGTATAAACCCGGAAAATATCAATCGCCTTGGTTGGCAAAAATCTTTTGTCGGGGAACTGGAAAAGATCCGGAAGACGAATGCATTTACCATTCATTATTCAGAAGAAGGAGAACCATTTTCCATCGAAGTCCCGAAGCAGATCATTTTATTCCGGATTTTGCAGGAAACACTGAATAATATTGTAAAACACTCCGACGGTTGCCAGATTCATGCACAGTTTGTTTTTTCAAAACCCGAAATAATAATAACGATAAAGGATAATGGCAAAGGGTTTAACTACAAATCAGATAATCTGCCGGGAGAAGGATCGGGAATAAAAAATATGCAGGCCCGTGCTGCCATGTTGCCTGCTAAACTGGAAATTGAAAGCCAGCCAGGCTCCGGCACCACCGTTACAATTTCGTATAAGGAATCTCTCACTCAAATACCAGCAACTCCATGATCAAAACTGCCATCGTTGAAGACCAGAGCCGCTACAGGGATCTGCTAAGACTGATTTTAACCGGAATGGATAACATAGAGATTATTTTTGAGCGGGAGCATTGCCGGAATATAATTAATGATGTAGTAAAACAAATGCCCGATGTGCTGATCATGGATATTGATCTTCCGGGTAAAAGCGGGATAGAAGCGGTAAGTGAATTAAAAGAAGTGTTTCCTGAAATAAAAATTTTAATGCTTACTGTGTTTGAAGACGATGAAAAAATATTCGGAGCTATTAAAGCCGGGGCCAATGGATACCTGTTAAAAAAAGATTCTCCCCAGAAAATTTTAGATGCCATTCAGGAACTCTACGAAGGGAAAGCTTCCATGAATGGATTAATAGCTAAAAAAGTGATGGAATATTTTCAACAGAAACTGGCCCTCAATGCAACAGAAGAATTTCATTTGACAAAACGGGAACACGAAATTCTGGAACTGCTTATTCAGGGGTTGAGCTATAAAGAGATTGCCGCAAAATGTTTTATTTCCACTGAAACAATGAATTCGCACACCAAAAATATTTACCAGAAACTCAATGTTCATTCCCGCGCCCAGGCTGCAGCACGTTTCAGGAATAAATGATTCTTATGTTTTTCTTCTTGTTGATTTTCATTTTCTTTTTTTGCTTTAGCTCATTTCAATACCAAAATTCAAAAAATACCTGGTCGATCGGAATATTATCTCAGAACATAGAAGCTGTTTCCATCACGTGGCATAAAAAGCCGGGGTCATCAACAGGTTTATCCTGATAATAAAAAAATAGAAGTAAGAAAATATACAAATGGAAAAATATCTGAATGCACAACTTCATTAACTATCATTGAAATATAAAACGGCCTTTTTTTTGTAATCATTCAATTGACATTTTATTTTATTTAAAAAATTGGGCCATGAAAAAAGAAATATTGTTTTGTGCGGCATTGATATTATGTACAACTGTTTTTTCACAACAGATACATTTTGGAATTGATCCCGGAATGGCTATTTCGCGGGGCAGTTATAAACCTTCCGCAGGTCTTGATCGCAGAGTTTTTGGAGGATTTGATGGCGGCGTACTTCTTGAAATCGGTCTTGCTCAAAAATTCATGATTCAACCTGAAGTAAATTATTCCATTATCGGCGTAGAATTAAATGATGGCGTTAACGAAGCAACAATAAAATTAAGATACATTACAGTTCCTGTACTGGCGAAAGTAAGTGTATTCCGGAAATTTAATCTGTTCGCGGGTCCCCAGGCCGGGTTTTTGACATGGGCAAAAAGAGACTCATCATTTACTAGTGAAATGGTCGATCTTAAGCAGGATTTTAAAAGCGGAGATTTCGGGCTGGTGTTTGGAGGGGAGTATAAATTTACCCGCCATATTTTTTTAGGTACACGATACAACCTGGGTTTACACCAGATTGCTAAAGACTGGAATAATTTTGAAATGAGAAATCGTTATGTCAGTTTCAGAATAGGATATGTTTTCTGAGAATTACATATGTTTCAGACCCTCCGTCTCAGGCGGATCTCAGAGCCTAATAAGCCCATTTCACCAGGGTTGCTCCCCAGGTAAAACCTCCGCCAAAAGCAGAAAGAACAATCAAATCACCTTTATTGATCTGGTGTTTCCATTCCCATAAGCAAAGGGGGATCGTAGCAGAAGTAGTATTTCCGTAGCGCTGAATATTCAGCATTACTTTATCCTGGGAAAGGCCCATTCGGTTGGCTGTTGCGTCAATAATTCTTTTGTTGGCCTGGTGAGGAACCAGCCATGCAATATCATCGCCGGTTAAATTGTTTTTTTCAAGCAACTCAGCACTGACATCTGCCATGCCTTTTACAGCAAATTTGAAAACAGGTTGTCCGTCCTGGAAAATAAAATGTTCCTTGGCAGCCACTGTTTCCATGGATGGTGGTTTTAACGAACCGCCGGCTTTCATATGCAGATAACTTACCCCGCTTCCATCGCTTCTTAAAATACTATCCAGGATTCCATATCCTTCTGTATTGGGTTCAAGTAAAATAGCAGCGGCTGCATCTCCAAAAAGTATACAGGTGGTACGATCGCTGTAATCTGTAATGGCACTCATTTTGTCGGCGCCTACTATCACTACTTTTTTACATCTCCCGCTTTCAATTAAAGCAGCCCCTGTAGTAACACCAAATAAAAAACCCGAGCAGGCAGCTTCCAGGTCAAAGCCCCAGGCGTTTTTTGCGCCGATCTTATTACAAATAATATTTGCGGTCGCAGGAAACATCATGTCGGGTGTAACGGTACAACAGATCAGGCAATCAATTTCCAATGGATCAATTCCTCTTTTATTGCATAAATCCTGTACTGCAGGCGCTCCCATATCCGATGTTGCCTTTCTTTCGCCCTTTAAAATACGTCGTTCGGAAATGCCGGTCCTTGTTTTTATCCATTCATCATTTGTGTCAACCATTTTTTCAAGATCTGCATTCGTTAATTTATCCTCAGGAAGAAAAGCACCCACGGCAGTTATGGCGGCTGTGATCTTTTTATTCATCGTTGCTTCAAAATTTTAAGGCAGCCAAAGGTAGGTGAAAGTATAAGAACAAGGGACAAGGAACAAGGGACAAGGGCAAAGTACAAGGCACAAGGAATTTGGATCCGATAGCTATCGGATTAGGAATTGGGAAAAATTTTTAAAAAAATATATAAACACACTAGCACTACTTGTCCCGGTCATTCGGGATTAGCACATTGATTTCCTTATTTTCGCAGCTATGATTGCTTTTTTGAAAGGTGATTTTGTGTATAAAACCCCGGGCATTGTGTATGTTGATGTAAACGGAGTAGGATATGAATTGCAGATAACCCTGAACACCTATTCAAAAATTCAACCCCTGGATAAAGGGCAGTTGTATACTTATCTTCAGATCAGGGAAGACGCCCATATACTGTATGGTTTTTTTGAAATGATTGAAAAAGAAATGTTTATTCAACTCATTAATGTTTCGGGTGTCGGTGCATCAACCGCAAGAATGATGCTGTCATACCTGAGACCCGATGAATTAGCAAGGGCAATTATAAATGCGGATGTGAGAACCCTGGAAAGTATCAAAGGCATTGGTAAAAAAACCGCGGAAAGAATAGTACTTGAATTAAAAGATAAACTTGTAAAACATTCTGCTGAAACAAATATTCCATCTATGAAACACAATACTTTGCATACAGATGCGTTAAATGCTTTACTGGCTTTAGGCATTAATCGCCAGGCTGCTGATCAGGCCATTCAAAGGACCTTAGCCCGGGAGCCGGGTTTGCCGGTTGAGGAACTGATAAAAAAAGCACTTCGTACCTTATAATTCCATTTTTACACAACTAATTGGTGAGGAAAATTGAACCGCAAGACTACCCATATTTTCCGTACGTTGGTAGCCATTACCATCCTGTTTGCTATTCTGTTGCAAGCGAATGCCCGTTTTTATAACGACCCGACTCCGCGAAAAAGTTTTTTCAGCCCTTTTAGTGCAGATACAACCCGGTACCCGCTTTACGATCGTTATGGCGATCCTTACAGTTATCGTAACCGCAATCCTTTTTACCTGCAGGATACATCTTTTATTAAGCGCAATATCACTTATGACCCGGTAGCCAAACAATATTATATTGAAGAAAAGATCGGCAATAATTATTACCGCACTCCGATCAGTTTTTCAATGAAAGAGTTTATTGATATGCAGGGCAGGCTGGATGAAGAAGAATATTTCCGCAAACGGGCAAGCTTATTAAGCAGCATGAACCGGCGGATGTATAAACCCAAATTTCAATTTTTGAATAATTGGGTCAATCGTATTACCGGTAATGGCAAGATTGAAATTCACCCCACCGGGTATGTTGACCTGTTGGCGGGATACCAGGGACAGAATATAAAAAACCCCACACTACCTGAAAGAGCAAGAAAAAATGGTGGTTTTGATTTTAATATGAACTCGCAATTGCAGGTAGATGCAAATCTTGGCGACAAACTAAAGCTGCCTATTAATTATAATACCCTGGCCACTTTTGATTATGAAAACCAGTTAAAACTGGACTATCATGGACAGGAAGATGAAATACTAAAACTCTTCCAGGCCGGTAATGTAAATTTTGAATCAAAAGGTACTTTAATACCGGGGGCTCAGTCTTTATTCGGCATAAAGACCCAATTACAATTCGGAAAATTATTCATCACTTCTGTATTGGCAAACCAGCGCTCAACAAGACAATCGTTGGGATTACAAGGTGGTTCTGCAACGCAAAATTTTTCATTAAGGGCGGATGAATATGAAGAGAACCGCCATTTTTTGTTAGCACAATATTTCAGAAATAATTATAATAATGCAATGAAGGATCTGCCCATCGTCAGGTCGCCGGTGCAGATACAAAGAATAGAAGTTTGGGTCACTAATCGTACAGGAGCGACAACAGATACAAGAGATGTGGTGGCATTAATGGATCTTGGAGAGGGCGGTGGTAATTCATTGCCCGACAATCGTGCAAACAGCCTTAATGCCACTGTTTTGCAAAACCCGGCAACAAGGAATTCAACACAGGTTACAAGCGCATTAACGGGCATGGGCCTGCAACCTGTTCAGGATTTTGAAAAAACATTTGCCCGCAAACTTCAGCCTACTGATTTTTATTTTAATCCTCAGGTAGGATTTATTTCTTTAAACCAGCAATTGCAGCCTGACGAAGTGCTGGGTGTGGCATTTCAATATACTTATAACGGACGTGTTTACCAGGTCGGTGAATTTTCACAGGATGTACCACCCGATTCATCAGGCAATTCGCAAAAAGTTTTATTTCTGAAATTATTAAAAGCAACCTCACAGCGCCCTCAATTGCCGATCTGGGACCTGATGATGAAAAATGTGTACTCTGTAGGTTATGGTCAGTTAGACCGGAAAGATTTTAAACTGGATATTTTATACGAGGAACCCAGCCTTGGAGAAAAAAGATATTTGCCCGCTGATTCTGTCTCACCAGCGTATAAAGGACAGCCGATTTTATCACAGATAAATCTTGATCGTTTAAATGATCAGAACGATCCGCAACCTGATGGAGTATTTGATTATATAGAAGGATTTACAGTCATTTCATCACAAAGCCGCATCATTTTTCCTGTGCTGGAACCTTTTGGTCATGATCTTGATTATGTGTATGCCAACCAGTCTTATCGTGATAAATTTTTATATTATCCATTGTATGATACAATCAAGGCGATAGCCCAGACCTATGCTAATCTTAATCGCTTTAAAATAGTAGGTAAGTCAACATCTGCAAGCAATGCAGATTACCAGCTTGGTTTTAATATTCCGAAAGGATCTGTTACTGTAACAGCCGGCGGGCAAATACTCAGGGAAAATATTGACTACGAAATAAATTATGACCTGGGAACATTAAAGGTCATCAATCCATCCATTATCAGTACGGGATTGCCGGTGCAGGTACAGTTTGAAAACAATGCAACCTTTGGATTACAACAAAAAAATTACATCGGGTTAAGATTAGATTACCTGGTGAGCCGGCAATTAACCCTGGGTGCAACCATAGTGCGCCTGGGTGAACGACCTTTCTTTACTAAACAGAGTTATGGTGATGACCCTATCCGCAACTCAATGATAGGTGCAGATTTTGATTACCGGAATGACATTCCGCGTTTATCAAAATGGTTGGATAAACTTCCTTTCTATTCAACCAAGGCTATGTCCGGAATTACGGCTTATGGTGAAGTGGCAGAATTGATTCCCGGCCATGCCCCGCAGATCGGTAAGGGAAACCAGGGAGTAATATATATTGATGATTTTGAGGGAACCCGCAGCAGCATTGATCTTAAATTTCCATTGATCAATTGGACGCTGGCCTCTGTTCCGCAGCATGCGGTAGATCAGCTCGGCAATGATATTTTTCCCGAAGCACTTTTAAACAATAGCCTTCCAAGTGGTTTTAACCGGGCCAAAATTGCCTGGTATAATATCGAGCCTGTGTTGCAGGAGCGAAGCAATTCAAACAACCCCTTAAGAAATAATCTCAATGAATTATCAAAACCTGAAACGAGACAAGTATTAGAACGGGAAATTTTTCCGCAAAAAACAACAGATCTTGCCCAGGGAATACTTACAACATTTGATCTTGCCTATTATCCAAGAGAAAAAGGTCCTTATAATTTCAGAACGGATTTGAATCCTGCAACGGGTGAATTATTGAACCCTAAAAAGGCCTGGGGAGGCATTATGCGTAATATTGACCAGACGGATTTTGAAACTGGTAATATTGAGTATATCGAATTCTGGTTACAGGACCCGTTTATCAATAAGCCGGCCAGCCAGGGTGGTCAGCTATATTTTAATCTGGGAAATATTTCCGAAGATATCCTCAGAGATGGTAAACGTCTTTACGAAAACGGCTTACCTACGCCTCATAATCATGCACCGGTTGATACGGCTACGGTTTGGGGACAGGTTCCATTAAATCCTGTACAGGTTACCAATGCATTCAGTAATGATCCTGCGGATCGTCCTTACCAGGATGTGGGCTATGATGGATTGGCCGACACGGCAGAAAGAACAAAGTTTTCTAATTATTTAAATAGTCTTGCTGCTACTTACGGTACAGGCCCTATTTATCAAAAAGCATTGAGTGATCCTTCAGGTGATAATTTCAAAAATTACCGTGACGATTCGTATACAGGTAACGACGGCATATTGAGCCGTTATAAAGATTTCAATAACCCGAATGGAAATTCGCCCATTGCAAATAGCAGTTCTCAATTTACAAATGCCTTTACCCTGTATCCTGACCAGGAAGATGTAAACCGGGATAATACTATGAGCGAAGCGGAAGAATATTTTCAGTACAGGGTAAACCTTTTCCCGGGCATGGATCCTTCCAACAATCCGTTTATAACGGACGTAAAGGAAGCAAAGGACATCAGGTTACCTAATGGTACAACAAGAACTGAAAACTGGTATCTTTTCCGTATTCCTATCCGGTCTTTCCAAAATAAAATTGGAAATATTCCTGATTTTAAATCGATACGATTTGTTCGCATGTTCCTTACCGATTTTGATGATACGGTAGTTTGTCGTTTTGGCAAGCTCGAACTGGTGCGCAATCAATGGCGCAAATTCAATTTTAATATCGATACAACAGGTACCTACACTTCATTACCGGCGGTTGATTTTGTTAATACCAATGTGCTTGCAGTGAACGTGGAAGAAAATGATGCCAGGGAACCTATTCCTTACAGGACGCCACCGGGTATTGAACGCCAGCAGGAATTAAGTAATAATAATGTCCAGTTGCTATTGAATGAGCAAGCATTAAGTTTTAAAGTATGCGGGTTGCCAAAAAAATTGATACGTGGTGTATTTAGAACAATCCCCCTCGACCTGCGGCAGTATGGAAGAATTTCCATGTTTATTCACCTGGAAGATTCTAATAACCCCGGGACTAGTTTGGCGGATGGAGATGTTAATGCCGTGATAAGGATCGGAAGCGATTTTGTGAGTAATTATTATGAAATAAAGATCCCATTGAAAGTTACCCCCTGGTTTACACAGGATTCATTAAAGATATGGCCGGAAGAAAACAATCTTGATTTTGATCTGCAGGAGCTTGTAAATTTCAAAGTGGAAAGAAATAGAAACGGTATCCCGACATCGCAATATTATAAAAAGACTTTCTCCAATGGGCGCAGCTATGCTATAATTGGTAATCCAAATCTGGGCGAGGTAAGAGGTATGTTGATGGGTATTGAAAACGCTAAGCTGGAGACAGTTTGCGCTGAGGCCTGGTTTAATGAACTCAGACTATCAAGATTAGATGAAAAGGGTGGTTATGCGGCCGTAGGAAGAGTAGATATAACCCTTGCAGATCTCGGCAATCTTTCTTTTGCAGGCAGTGTAAAAAGCAGTGGTTTCGGCACCTTAGACCAACGTGTGAATGATCGTAGCCGTGAAGAT